>UEXL01000016.1_pt1 | contig 117341 bp, 129 predicted proteins | sample 1796671 | NCBI WGS metagenome assembly UEXL01 (sample SAMEA4772471, study PRJEB27181) | metagenome | reverse complement strand
GCAGGAACAGGAGGCATCTTTTTGAATGCCTCTTCGGTCGGAGTCACAGAAGGTGCTACAGGAGGCATTTTTATTCAGGCAGATTCTGCTACCATGAAGAACGTCCCAGAAGGGCAGCACCACTACGATCTCGAACTCACAGACTCCTCTGGAACCGTTACGAGGATCATCGAGGGACGCTTCCGTGTGTCTCCTGATGTCACGCGATGAGTAACCGTATCGTCGTCCATACGACTCCTCAGATCCCTCTCAGGACGCTCCTAGAGGACACGGAGGAGCGAAGGGTGGTTGTTCACTACGAGGACGACACAGACGCTCTACGGGACACTCAGGGACTCAATATACGTCAAGGAGAGAGCCTCACAAAGAGCCTAATCACAAAAGGCACTTTGATCGTGAAGATTAGGCAGAACGAGGAAACGACAATCTCTCTCCTTACCATTTGACAAGTCTAGAATCTATGATAGACTATAGTCATGAACAAGAAGCGACATATTGATCAGTTTGATTTGGAGGCAGAACGCGAAGGTTCTGCCATTCGTGAACATCGTGGTATTCCTGAAACCGCTTACGGAAAAGGCATCACCAAGCAACGAAACATGCACAAGCGTGGACAGGAAATTCTGGAAACCAGAGTTATCAAGAGAGGAAAGTGGCTCGTATGAATGAAAAGACTATGAAGAAGGTTCTGCCTAAGATTGTTGAAGACTGGATCAGTGCTGAGGACATCTGCTTCATCACTGGTAAGATCATCGGTAGAGACGATCAGTGTCGCTGGACGGACGAGTTCGATGCATGGGTGTCCGAGAACGGACAGAACATCGTAGAGCGTGAGGCAACGTCTGACTACCCCCATAGCGAAGAAGCAGTGATCATCTATAGCGAATGGTATGCGAAAGATGAGGCTGCTGCCGCAAACGAAGAATACCGAAGGTGGCACAAATGAGAGGATTCAGCACACTAGAACTTCTAGTGGTCGTTTCACTGATTTCTCTTTTGGTTTCGATGACCTTTTTCTTTCGTTGGGATGATACCAAGAAGGAACTCGAAGAGAATCAAGAGATCCAGCAAGCAACTACTCAACTGTGGCTGGTTCGTATCGAAGATCCAACTCAACCCGTTTACTGGGTCTGGGAAGATGAAAACGGTGTGATGTGGATGCTTTCTCGTAGCGACAACAAGGTAAGGAAGGTAGGATCATGAAAGATGAAATTCATGACTTTACTGGACCATATCAGATTCATAATCACCCCGATCGTGATATCGTTTTTATCAAGAACGAAGGTGGCTTAGGTGGTGCTTATTCGTACGATAGTGTTCGTTTGCGTCAGATTGTGGATATGAAAATCACCGAACACGAAACCGAACTGATGAAGTGGAACCTACTCTTGGATAGGATCAATGACAATGCGTGAACAAGAATATGCCATGACAATGCTCCTGATTATGAGCACGATGAATGCCTTTCTTGGTATCTTAATGGTGGCAAAAATTATTCCGATTGAATACGGAATGTCGCTTGCTTTATTCGCAATGTGTGGTATGATCTGGAAGTGCAAGAGAGATCTTATGGGCAATGTTCGCCTCTGGGAAAACCCAAAACAGTACCGTGATCGGATGAGCAAATGATATATAAGGTGATCCCTTTAAACCAAAAGAGATACCTAAATGCTCAAACGACTCCTGCTTTCTCGCCGTCGTAGACTATACCTAAAACGACTAAAACGTAATCCGCATTATTTAACGAACCTATCTGGAAGGTATCAGGACTGGGGCCGACCACGGCCCCTGCCCTAGAGAATATTATGATCTGCTTGGAATGTGAAAATCCAATCGCCCCCGCCCGTCTCGAAGCAATCCCCGATACCGAGTATTGTGTCAAGTGTGTAGATAAGAATTCTACGCCTATCATTGCTCGAGTTATCTACAGTCACAAGTGCGACAGTGAACTCTTTATCGCAAAGGGTAAAGAGAACGTTCGGAGACTTGATCGAGAGTGGGCAAGGGCACGATAATTAAAACTTGAAACGAAGACTGATCACGGAGATCCTTCTTCGTCCTCTTCGATGAACAATCTGAATTGTGTACCGTCTGGAACATCACCGTCGTAATTGATGGTGATGTTTCCGTCTACCGTACCATCACTAGAGATTGTGAAGTCTGATAGTCGGGATTCGGCCTTGGTGAAGAAGATATCGTCCATACCTTCCTTTTCTAATGGACGATACTCAATAGGCACATATACGGTGGTAGGATCGCTAGGAATAGCATTAGTATCGAAGTCTCTCAATACTTTCTTATTCAAAAATTCTACCGTGATTTTATCGTCTGTATCGATTACAAAACCACTAGCATTACCCATGTCCGTGTGCATAACTACAACATAGTTGGTTTTACTATCTTTCTTCATAACACAATTGGTATTGGGAATAGAAACACTTGTACCCTTGGTTACGTTCGTAACTTTCAGTGAGGCAAAAGTTCCTTTCCACATCTCAAGTGGGTCATAGTTTAGTCCGTTCCATCGTAAGACCTCGTCAGTTTCACTGATGTCAATAAAGACAGCAAATTTATCAATCAATGACAAATCAGTAGTGTTGGTGTAGTTGAATTCTATGAATCCAAAATCGGGTGTCTCTTGATTGCCCATGTCATTATCGGCTGCTAATATTTCTCCTGAGTACGCTGGAATTACACCGTATCTGGTAGAGACCTTACCTGTGAAATCGTATGGGGGTCGAGTTCCGAGCGATCTGGTGTCCGCATCCGCCATGTCTGCAAAGAATGTTATGGTATTAGGATTGCTCGACTCTAGAACATAACCGTTCGTCGAATTCCCGATATGATCTTCTCGTTCGAGAGTGTGGGCCGGTCCACTTCTCATGAAGAATTTTGCGGATGGGGTGTTCGCTCCGCCAAAACTGTCCGCACTCGATAGAAGGTCTAGGATCTCCGTACCATCGGAATTCTTGAATGGTGTTGCACCAAAACATATTTGATTTTTGCCGTGACTTCCGCTGACCGTGCTATCCCATTGACACAATATTGGTTTGTGTAGAATCGCTTCGGGGGTATTTATGCTCAGATTGTCTTGACTCGATTGTGCGACACTAAGGGTCAGATTTGCTCTCATGTAACCATCCACGCCAGAACTCGTTTGAACCTTTCTTATCGTGGCTTCTTTTGGTGTAAACCTATTGATTGCTCTGTAACCTTTTCTCCACGGGGTTTTTCTTGATCTTACAGGTCCGCCCGCCGAGGAAAGATCTTCGGTTTGTGTTTTTACACCGAAAGGTAAGTTTCCACCAAAATTGAGGCCGTTGATAGTACGAGATGCACCAACGCCAAATATCTCGGTGATAGGGGTGGTAGGAGGATCAGACGTGGCGTCCGCGTCCCTTCCGTCGAGGAAAGTGGTATTATTAGGGACAGCCGAGGGGTCTGGGGGACCGTCTATTTCAATCTTTTGGTTTGCGTCGATAGAAGAATTTGTGGCCAAATTTTTATATCCGGTACCCGAGGGCTGCGAATAGAACCTGTAAGTTTCGGTTTCTTGCGGTGGATCTGGTGTTGGATCGCTCGGATCTGGTAATTTATATTTAACTCGTAATCTTGGTTGTAGATTGATACTTGAAATTTTGCAGTTGGAGAATGTTCCGGAAGGGAAATCTTGACCGTCACGACGCTCGGTCATTAAAATGAAGTCGTCGTTTTCAGTGTCTTTTACTAGATATTTCCCCAGAGAGACCGATCCGACATTATCCATCACTTCGATATACTCTGGTGGATTAAGTCGTATAGCAGATGTACACGAAAGAAGATTTCCTATTACTGTATTGGTAGTTAATGTGGGCTTCCATTCAATGATTCCATCACCATCAGTACCGCTGTCATTAGACAGTACTACCCAATTATCTTGTGCGCCATAAAAATCAAATTGCTGATTGTTTTCGAGTTCGATAGTAACTCGAAATTCTCGGCGAGAAGCGCCAGAGGCCGCCGACTCTGATGGACCCGTTGTTACTTCAATTGCTTCGCTAACGACATCCGTTGCATCATTCCCGTTTATACTTCCCCAATTGAAACCAAAAAAGTTTTCTATTAGTCCATCACCAGAGGTAGAAGTATCGCTTAGAATATTTTCTAGATCTGCTTTATATGCATCATAAATTTCTTTGTCTTCTTCCTGTTGGTCGAGCGTATAATCTCCATTCACCACCTTATCACCTTTTATGATGATAGTTAACAGATTCGAATCCCTAAAATGAGTAACACTCCAAATGTTATCACCACCATTGAGTGTGGTCGGCACATTACCGCCAATTTCTATGGGCCAAGAATTTTGAATGGTTTGTGAATTGGAATCTAGTGTCACTGCATTTGTGAAAGTGATATTGACTCCATCGACCTTAACTTCTTTATTATCCGCCGATCGAAAAAGATAATTTGATCGAACTCGACGTTGACCCCCATACTCAGAATTGTAGGGGAAAAGTTCTCCGCGGCTTTCTACATAATTTGTTTGATTTAGTGGCATATCAGAATCCTAGTGCAAAGACAATCATATTGGTTCCGCCGCCGGCGGAAGATACATTTATGGTACTAAGGTTACTTGTCTCGATGAAAATTTCATCTCCCGCAGACAGTGGGTATCCAGAATTGACACTACCATTGATGAAAACTATATCGCTCGCTAAGGGGTGGAGTTTTATTCTTGCCCCACTTCGAAGAATATTAGCGGAGGTGAAGGAGGTGCCGTCCTGTGGCGTGTTAGCGTTAATTGTTTCTGTGATTATTGATGTTGGCGGTGTAGATTCAACAAAAACTCTTTTAGTTGGTGCGGGGCTGTCACTGATTGCACCGATACTATTATTCAATATACCGTTCGCGGCATCGGTTAATATTCCTAATGCCTCATCCACACTGGTAATCGCACCTTGAACAGTCCCAAAGTTATCGTTACTAATTGTGATTGCAGTTGTTAAACTATCCACCGATCCACATATGCCCGTGACACCCGCGTAGATGTTACTGATTCCACCAGAAAGACCCTCTATTTCGTGGAGATGTTCGTATGTAATCCCAACAGTTCCGCCTGTGATGGTAACATCGTCGAGTGTTCCACCTGTGATATTAACCCTTTCGAGTGTTCCGCCGCTTACTTCAACGGTTCCACTTGAGATTGTGAGGTCTGTATCACTGATGGTTGCACTGATTGCAGCACCAACAACATTAACATTGAATGCGTCACCCGACATTCCAACTGGTCTTACCAATGTTCCGCTCAATCCATGCATAAGTGTTTCAACACTCTTCAGACTCGATCCAATGGCTGCTGTTGCTCCTCCTATTACGGGAAGTCCATTTGATATGTCAAATGTCACACCAATCAGTCCTTCAATTGTCGATACGCCGCCACTAGCACTAGTTGCACCTACTCCTGCGATATAAACGGGTTGTGTAGTTGCACCATCATTTCTACCATGAATCTGAATAGCGGCTGTGTTTGTGATTCCTGTTGCCGATAGTAAATCAACCTGAAGAGTTGGCACGTTACCATTGAAAACGGTGCTGAGTGCAATGGGATCACCACCCGCTGCCGTTGACATTCCATGAAGAACATTTCCAACTGGGAATCCACCCGAGACACCCTGAACAATAATCGAATCTGTGGTTGCGGCTGGTGCTAATGTCGATCCGACGGCTCCGAGAGTTATACCTCGAATGTCAAGATCGGTGGCAGTGACTGTTGCGGAAGATACGGCAACTGTTCCTGTTACCGCAACTGCTGAAGCCATAGTCACACCGATTGCGGTGAATCCTGCTTTACCTGCAACTATTACTGGATGCGTGTGGGAGTCACCAGCGGAACTTCCAGATACTTGCAAGTGAGTGTTGTTGCTCTTGACTGCGATTTCAGATCCGACATTTACGGTTGCAGAAATTGCGGCATCAACTACGGCTACTTTGAGAGCGTCACCAGATGCACCGATCTCAGTTCCTAAATCATTTCCAGCAGAGTATCCTCTAATGAGTGTTGATACTGGGAATGCTCCGCTGACACCTTGAACAACAACTGAGTCTGTGGTGGCAGTCTGTGCCAATGTCGATCCAAGAGATCCGTATGATAGTCCTCTGATATCTAAGTCGGATGCACTTACCGCAACATTTCCTGTAACGCCGATTGCACCACCAATTGCGGTTGTACCCGATACGAGAAGAGGTACAGTTGCTTCAGGGAAACCACCGACCGTAACGCCGCCAGAAACTGTGGAGGTGACTGCTCCTGATACGGCTACGTTTCCTGTGACTCCAATAGCACCACCAATTGCGGTTGTACCTGAAACAAGAAGAGGGTTGATTGCTTGGGTGAAACCACCAACGGTGACACCACCAGAAACGGTAGAAGTAACCGAACCAGACACAGCCACATTACCTGTGACTCCTACGGCTCCACCGATAGCGGTGGTTCCTGAAACCATGAGAGGTGTTGTTGATGTGGAATATCCCTCGACTGCGATGGCAGTGAGACCCTGTGCATTAACAGAAACGTTTAGAGTAATACCAGATTCATCGAGATATGTTTTCAGTGCGGTTCCTTGAACACCGAGAGCAGAACCACCTGAGAACAATTCAACAGGTAAATGTTTACCCGAGGTCTTGCTAACGTAGGTTACAGCCCCATCGTTACCAAAGGCTAGTTTCATATACTGGTAGTGTGAAGTAACTCCACCTACATTTACATAATCGGTGGCTACTTCGGCTCCTGCGGCAGAAGTTCCAGTTGTTACGAATACGTTGTCTGTTGTGTTTGACATCGATGACTCCATGCAGTAAGTGCAATATTCCTAGTATATATACTTGTAGAGGGACGGAAAGTTTGTTATACTTTGGGTGAAAAGGAGATTTATCATGTTTGAAAAGGTTGAACGACTATTTACCACCGACCTCCAAGAAAGTGTAACAGCAAATGGCGGATCTTACATCGACGCAATCGTCGATCTGTGCGAGAAGCACGATGTGGAACCTGCTATTGCTGCTAAGTATTTATCAAAACCAGTAATCGAGAAAATTCAGGCAGAAGGCGAGATTCTGAATATGTTGCCGTCTGCTCCAAAACTTCCGATTTAGTGTTGACATCCCACCAAAACAAACTATACTACTATTCAGTGCTGGGGGAGTTCCCAGCGTATTTCAAGTGCGAGGGAGAACCTCGCGGAAAGGATACTCATATGAGTTTCAGTGATTTTAAGAAGCGTTCAGAAGGCAGTCTCGACAATCTCCAGAAGGAGATGGAGGCTAGCGAAAAGAAGAAGTCATATAAGGATGATCGGCTTTGGCGTCCAGAACTTGACAAGTCTGGTAACGGCTTTGCTGTTATTCGTTTTCTCCCTGCTAGTGATGGAGAAGACATTCCGTGGGTGAAGGTTTACAACCACGGATTCAAGGGCCCTGGCGGGTGGTACATTGAGAACTCTCTTACCACTCTGGGTCAGAAGGATCCTGTTTCGGAGATGAACAGTCGTCTCTGGAACAGTGGAGTTGAGTCGGACAAGGACATCGCACGGGATCGCAAGCGACGACTCAGTTATATGTCCAACATTCTGGTGGTTAGTGATCCCGCAAATCCACAGAACGAGGGCAAGATTTTTCTCTTCAAGTTTGGAAAGAAGATTTTCGACAAGGTTCAGGAAGCAATGAATCCTGAATTCCAAGATGAAGAGAAGGTAAATCCTTTTTGATTACTGGGGTGGCGCAAACTTCAAGTTGAAGGTGCGTAAGGTTTCTGGCTTCGTCAACTACGACAAGTCTGAGTTCGAGTCTCCCGCTGCACTGTACGACGGGGACGATGAACGACTTGAGCGTCTTTGGAAGAGTCAGTACCCTCTTGCAGAGTTCTCGGATCCCAAGAACTTCAAGTCGTATGACGAACTCAAGGCCCGCCTTGATGAAGTTCTTCTGGGTGATGATCGTGGAGTTGCAACTGCGGAAGATGATACGGTAAACAATGCTACCGTGAGTCCTTCGCCTGCTACTCCTAGCACATCGACTGAGGAGGAAGATATCTCTAAGATTGATGATACCAAGGACGCTATGTCCTACTTCAATCAACTCGCTAGCGAGGATTGATATCTTAGATGTGCGAATTGAAAACGGACGCCTTTCGGGGCGTCCGTTTTTTTAATCTAAACCAGAACTTCCAGTGTTCTGTCCGTTTCCTATTACCAGATCTCTTATTTCTCTGCTGTCATCTTCTCTTGTGATGAGAGGTGCTGATGTTTGTGGCATACTGACAAAGTTTGGTGCGTTGTTCAAATTCAAGTTGATTGGTGTGCCGTCAATTGATGCTCCACCTTGAATCATATTATTTTCTGTTGGAGTATTAGGAAATTCTGCGGAACTAGACGGGGTGGATAATTCACTGGCAGGTCTAGATGCTTCATAATTTCTTCTTCTTCTTGAGGCTGTTTGTGATAGTAATTCTAAATCAGTAGTGTTCAGTGATGTCATCGCCTGATCGACTGTACTTTTATCCATAAATTCGAAGAACGAAAATGACTTTTTTATTTTACTGAGTTCTTGTTGCATAGCCAGATCTAGGTTCCCTTCTGAACCCTCAAAACTGATACCACCCAGACTGCCTGGACTAAGTTTTCCTAAAGACGATGCTTCGTTTGCATTTGATATAAGTCCTTCTGCCGCCATAATACCACCAATTCTGCCTGCAATTCGTGCTCTCTCCTCTTTTAAGTTTTCTATAGATTTAAGGTACATACTGCCTGTCGAATCGTCATTTGCTAAGAAAGCATCTTTTGCTGCTCTAACTGAACCGACAATTGTTCTTGTATTCTGTAATAAATTTGCTCTGTCTGTAATAATACTTCGAACATAGTCTGGAGCGTCATCTGGAAATTCTCCTAACACTTCAGATCGATCATTTGTATAGAATGTGTTCCCCTCACGGACAGCATGAGATGCGTTTGCTACATCTTGTGCCCCCGTACTTTCCTGTAATCTTCTTAAGTATTCATTAGCGGCCAATTCTGCTCCTATAAGAAGAACACCGACTGGACCTCCTGCAAGGCGTGTCAACATTCCTGCACCTCTTGCACTCATCGCTCCTGCTCTCAATACATTTTTACCAACTTTTGCGAATCGACTAGACTTCGTTGCTGCTGTTGGGTTTGGTGCTTTGGCAAAACGGCCGTCGGCGCCGCGAAATCTCCCTTGTTTATCAAAGCCTGCTGTTCCCGGCTTTCTAGTTCCCGCTCTTGGTGGCGTTGGTTTGGTAGTTTTTGGCGTTGATGGTTTGGTAGGTGTTTTACTCACCGATGGTCCACCTCTAACTCTTGATATTGCTGATCTGACCACACTTGCACCGGCAATTCCTTTGATGCCTCGCTCGATTGTTTTTAGTAAACCCCCACCACCACCGTCATCGTCATCGTCATCTTCATCGTCATCACCAGTCGCTGCGCCGGCGACAGAACCACCTGTCAATAGTGCCATTCTTCGTTTTCGTTTTTCTTCTCGTCTTTTACGTCTTTGTTCTAATTCGATCTCTTTCTTTTCTGCTTCCGAGGTAAAATCGGCAGAACCTTTTCCCGTCCCTGCCATATTAACCTTTTTGGGATTGTAGATATTAATCACCGATCCTACAACTGGTTTTTCGAATTGTAGTTGTTTAGCATCTACCAGAAAAATACTCTTACCGTCCTTACTTTCGCCAATATTTTCTATCACATCTTGCTGAGGAGACCGTGATCGTGTGTTGTTTAGCCTAACAGGACCACCCCCACCAGAATTTTTTCTGCTGAGTCTGAAAGAATTTTGATTTGGTTCTAGTTTGTCTAGAAAGTTTTTAATGCTCATTCTTTTTCTTCTTCTTTTCTAGTTCATTCAGGATTAACTGAACATAGACATCTCGCTCCCACGGAATCATTTCGTTTAACTCAGTCAAAGAATACTTATGCCAATACATTAGTTCATGGTTCATTTTGAAATGCTCATACACATTACTATGAGCATTCATTAGATAAAAAAATCAATTAAGTTTTCGAATCTCCTCTCAACCTTTTCTTTACAATGGGGACATGTGTAATCCATGTTGATTGTATTGATAGGCATCTTGTTGAAAAATTCTTCATTTATCGTCTTTATGAATTCTGCACTTAGACTCTCTACGAACAAAATTTGATCTTCTAGTTTTTCTTTGTGAAAAGGAAAGACTTCATTTTCGTCGAACACCTGAGAAATACAACATGCGATTGCATCTGATATACTCATAGTTTCAATGAATGCTCTAGTAGTTGCAGTTCCTATATTGGGATACTCTAGACATATCCCTACTGTATCACTCAACATAATTTTTTTGGTCGGGACTTCAGTTTCATCAGTGACCATTTTTTCTATATTGATTGTCACTTTGGTTTTTTCTTCGCAGTATGGACATGATGCCATAACTTCAATTTCTTCTCCCACTGATTTCGAACGAATTGCAATCAGCAGTTTTTCTAGATCGAATATTGGTAAAGTCTTTATGTCGATATCAGTCAACACACAGGATTGACAAATGTCCACGGTGGCATCAAAAATTTCTTTGGTTTCTCGTGACTCATTTGCCATCAATAAAACTTTTTCTTCTGCGATCGTGTAGGGTCTATATTTTACTTTTCCTTTTATGCTAGAAAGATTTACAAAGTAGGATGGAAAATCAACTTTGGGTAACATGTTCACTCCATTTGTTTAATATTAATCAGGTCTATCTGAAGGACCAGATCGACGAAGTCCACTTTCAGGTGCGTATGGACTAAGGTTTTCATTGGGACGGAAGTTCTGCTCAGGCTGTCCTTCGCTCAGAGGGATTTCGATACCAGAAGGAAGATTTTCTATAGCACCCTGATTCCTTAGAGCAGTGACTTTGTCTTTTACGAAATTTGCAAGTTGGGGGCCGTGGTATGTGGTTTTTTCTAGATATATTGGGTAGTAACGCCTCCAACCAAGTTGAATTTGCATGTTTGCAACAGAGTTCATTAGACCCTGTCCAGCAGTTACTCTCGCAACCGACTTCGGCCAAACATCTACCAATTTTAAAATGTAGGTTGTCTGATTTTTCAAATCCAGACCGTGAACAAAAGCATCACAACGGTATGCGTCGGGATACTGTAAATCTTGAGTTCTTTGGTTCAGAACTAAATCCATCCAACTTTCAAATAATGCTTTTTCTTTAAAATCACCCGAAAGACGAACACCCAGATCTAAGTCTCCACTGTATGTGGCTTCGTATGGAATTTCTTCTATTGGTCCAGCAATCTTTAGTGGTTCACTTGAAATGTTCCTGCCTGGAAAAAATACAGTATCCAATGCAAATTGAAAGTCCTTACGGAAGTCGGTTGAAACGACGCCAAGTTTAAATGGTAATTGCGGTATGTAAAACTGAAACCGTGTGGGACGATATAGTGCTCCTGCACGTTGATATTCGTTGAAGTATGAATCTATATTGTCGGATGGTAGGGGCATTAGATCCTTCTTTCTTCGTCGTTGATCATCTTGATGGAATTATCCCAAACGTTTCGTCTAGATTGTTTCTGGAAACTGCTTACTGGTAACAACGAAGCGAGCGTCCAGTTTTGTGGTGGTATACGAATAAGTCGAGAGGCTATCCCTTCATATTTATACTGTTTATATGTCGGCTTTACGAATTTGTAGGTTGATATTCTAGACACGCGACTTTGGATATCATCCTCATTAAGATCTTCAAAACTCTGATCCCCAAATAACGCTTTCATAAACGCAATTCTATATCTGGGAGGGAGATAGTGAAGATTCAGTCCCGAAAAGCCAGTTGATGTGCTTCCTAGATGTATTACCATAGGAAGTCGATCATAATATTTTAATTTGTTTGCAGTGGTGGCTTCATATTTGAATAAGAACATCCCACCCTGAGATCCTTCGTATACACTCACAGAGTCCTCTGTTGTCATAAGGAAATCTGTCACTTCATTTGCCGTAAACTCAGAATTACCAAACGCCGAGTTTATAGTCCCCACAAAAAACTTGATGGCTTCTTCCATTGTATCAACGATAAATCCATCATCGTCTTGGGAGATTTCTTCAATTTGATTTGCTCTAGGTTCTCTTTTGGTTTTAGGTGCCTTCTGTAAAGAGTCGAGCAATTGCTTTCTTAGATTTGGTCCGGGTTTCATTTTTCGTTGGTGTATGATATTGATCTGGGTAGGATTATCTCCACCCGTTATGAAAGTGTCTTTTCTTATTTCTTTCATGGCTTGAGTTCTTTCTCCGTGAGAATCTGGAAATCCCAACCTCGATTTTCCGCATACTCTTTAGCCGCTTCCCATTTGGCAGAATTTACCCCCCAAGTCTTTACTTCTCCGATATATCTCCGCGTGGTGCGTTCTTGTTTTTTGGGAGGAGAACATTGTTTTTTGGGTTTGACCTCAATTAATTTTGTCTTTTTTCTGCCGTTTCTTTGTTTCACTTCTACTATAAAATCTACAAAGTAACGATGCATTCTATTATCAATAGGCGACATGTAAGGAACCACAACTTCTTCGCTCCCCCATTTGACAACATTGTCTTCATTATCACAATAGATCATGAAGCGTCTTTCCCACAAACTACGGTAAATAATTTTTGTGGGGTCACCTATATACTTTGAGGGATTTTTAGGTTTATATTTTCCCTTATATGCCATACCATATGTATCAGGAGAAAACATGACTATCGCAAAATCGAGTAGACGAAATATAGATCCTGTTTTTGCTAAACTGAACAAAGACGATGAAGGCAGATTACAAGGAGGGGAAGAAAGTGAAAATCTTCAATATCCTTCTGATCTGGGAACCGACGAATACAATCAGTTTGTTTTGTTTACCATATTCGAAAGAAACAACGCTGAAGTCAGAAATTTGACCCGTGAGGTTAGACAACTGAAGGAAAAGATGGATGCACAAACAGAACTAACGAACGAACTTATGGCCGACGGTATAGAGTCAACCTTTTCTGCGAACCCAGCGGCATCGCCTGGCTACGCCGCGTTCGCCGCATCGTATCTAAGTGGGGGCATCTTCAACCCCGGGGTTTCACAGCAAATGATTAATGCGGCACAGAATGCGACTATTGGTTCTCGGGGGTTTGCGAACGTAGCCGCCTTCGGAGGCGGAGTTCTGAATACGTTTGGTGAGAATGTGGGCTATATTGATAGGACGGGAGCAGGAGCCGCATGGGAAATAGCAAACGAAAAACTTGAAGAGGCAAGACGTAAGTCGGCGGCTGATTCGCGGAAGGCACAGGAGAGTAATTTTTTAGACTCAACGTCAGAAAGAGCATTCAGTCAGTTTGAGAATCTAGGAATTAAGAATAGACGGGGTGTCGGTGGTAAACCCATTGCCTCATCAAGCGGACGAACTCGATTGGCCGCAGCAACAGTACAGGAAAAGAAAAGTGTTGCATTGTATATCCCAAACAAGATAGTCAACAATGGAACGATTAGTTACAATCAGGGGGGGTAAATTTCTCTGCGGTTAACCAACTTATGGAAGTGGGACAGGGAAATTTGAGTTCTGTTATGCCTAGCGTAAAGCGAGGACTTGCCGGTATGGCAGATAGTTTGGGAAGCATTGTCGGTTTGAATTTGAACGCAAACGAAGCAATCGAAGCAATGACTGGTTTGGTAATCAATCCAAGACAGGAACAAGTGTTCCAAGGAGTGAACAGTAGAAGTTTTGATTTTACATTTTCTCTCGCTCCAAGAAATGCTAAAGAGGCGGTAGAGGTTAGTAAAATTGTCAGAGTATTCAGAGAATATTCACATCCGAGTCTCGATAAGACTTCCTTTTTTCTTGGAGATTCCAGCAGAGTTTGAAATTCGATATTACAAGATATTTAATCCAGGCAAGACAGGTGAGGTGGTAACGGAAAACCTCTTCCTTAATAAAATTGGTAGATGTGCTCTGACAGCGATTAACGTTGACTACACACCCAATGGTGTGAATGCAACCTTTGAAGATGGTAGTCCTGTCAGAACTAGTGTCACTATGACATTCTCTGAACTAAGACCTCTTGTTCGTCAAGATATCGAGGAAGGCTTCTGATGTATTTTGATAGATTCCCAATTCTCCAATACTTAGATACCTTTGGTTCTGTTGCTCGGGTTAAACTCGTAACAGATATTCTTCGCCGTGTTAATATTTCGACCCAAGGAAAAGAAGACAGCACATTCTTTATCAAGTATGATTTGCGTGAGGGAGATACACCAGAAAACATCTCCAAACGACTGTATAACACATCAGATTATTTTTGGGTTGTTCTCTTAGTAAACGAAGCATTGAATCCATATTATGATTTTTCTATGGATTCAAATTCTCTAGAAAACTACGCCAAGAAAAAATACTTCGGTAAATATTTCTATCTGGTAGATACCTCTGACAATAAGAAACCTTCTGGCATAACTTTTTCTGCCGACGAAACTATATTTTTATCTACCAGCAACACCGATGATTTTGGTGTTCGTCAAGAAAATTTTGATGTTCGAGCCCGAGTTGTTGAACACGAACCGTCTTTGTATAGAATCAGGGTCGATGGTGGAGAACACACTTACTTCGCTGAAGGTCAATTGATCGGGGTCTATAGAGGATCGAGTATAGAACAAGCCAAAATAAAAAGAATTGAAGATGGTCTTTACGGACTGCACGGATTTGAAACTGGAACGGGTGACCATGTAAGTGCATTCGCTGCACCAGATGGAACACCCCTTGGACTAACAGCAGCCACTGGTACATATGCTAATGTTGCACCCAGAATAGACGAGACTCGACTGGGTCTTTATCTCGGATTAAGTGGAGACAGAAGTGTTGATTATGTTCTGACCAATTTCGATTATGAAATAAAGAAAAACGAAGCGAAAACTTCCATACAGTTGATTGCACCCGAATATCTTTCGACTGTTGTTTCTGCTTTCAATGAGTTAATTAACGTATGAGTGGATACAGTAAAGGAAATGATTTTCGCCTTGATAAACTTGATCTGATTCTAGATTCAGGTGACAGGGTTTCTCTTCTCGATTTGTTCGTCAATATACGAATCAATCAGGACATGTTTATCAATCCGTCGATGTATTGTGTAATTCGAATCGCCGATGCTCTCGATTTATATTCTTCTCTGCCTATAAAGAATAACGAAACTCTAGACATAAAATTTTATTCGCCCGACAACGATCCAGTAGAATTAAAACTAAGATTGTTTTCCCGTGAAAACGTTTTACTCGGAGAAAATGGAAGAACAACGTATTACGATCTTAAATTTATCTCACCCGAGTCGATAATCAATACGCAAATCAAAAATTCAAGATCATACACAGGAACAGTTTCTGATATTGCAGGCTCTATATGGTCTAAGCATTTCGGTGCGAGTAAGCCACTATTGCGGGAACAGACTGAAGGCGAATACACGGTAGTTTTGCCGTTCAACAATCCATTTTCTCATATACAATATCTGGCGAAAAACGCGGAGAGAAAGGATAATGTAAACGATTGCAATTTCTTCTTCTTCGAAACCTTTGATGGATGGAATTTTGTTTCTGTTGGTAATATGTTTTCCCAAACCAATACCCGAGGTTATTTTTCTTGGGAACAAGAGGATCCGAGAGAGAATAATATGGATGAGGGGGTCGATTTATTCTCTTCCCGATTCCGAATACAAGAGATCGTTATTTTGGGTAACGAAAATTATCTTGACGAAACAGTTAATGGTGTCTATACTGGATTTTTGAACGAAACAAACATCAAAGACAAAAAAACTGGTGGGATAAATTACTTCTACGATGAGGCATTCGATTCGACCTCTCATGGAAATAGGTATCCCCTAACCAGTCCTGATATTTCTAAAAGTGCTTCCACAATGTCAAATTTCTCTCATCGTTACTCTAATATCTTTTCGGGTAACATACAACTAAAGAGAAAATCACAATTGAACTCACTTCTAAACAAGAGAGTTAGGTTTCTAGTTTCTGGGAGTAGTTCCACGAACGTTGGGGATAAAATTAAACTGGAATTTATGAAGCAATCTGGATCTCCTTCTGACGGAGAGATCCTAGATAATTATAGATCAGGGTATTACATTGTTACGTCGGTAAAACACAACATTGTAAAAGGAATGGGATATACAATGACCGTTGAGGCTTGCACAGATTCGTATTCTCAAGCCATACCGACAATTTCTAATTTTAGTGTAGATGGTTATCCAACACCATAGGAGATTATTATGTCAAACTTGAAGAACCTGAGTGAACACGAAGAGATCCGCGATTACGAAAAAAGAATTGATGCTCTCAGTAGCCTAAACTATTCAGACGACGATTTGAACGAGTGGAAAATGTGGGCAGAAAAATGGGCGGATAAGAGTTGAAAGAAATAGGACTAAACAAATCTTTCGTTTGGTTTACGGGAGTAGTCGAGGACGTTAGTGATCCCGAGTTTCTCGGTAGGGCTAGAGTTCGATGTCACGGATTTCATACTCCCGATCTCGCCGAGTTACCAACAGAGAAACTTCAATGGGCCCATCCTATTTTCCCGATCACCAGTGCGGCAAATCGTGGCAAAGGACAAACTGTGCCTGGGTTTTTGCCTGGGAGTCATGTCTTTGGTTTCTTTCTAGACGGAGAAGATGCACAATCCCCTGTCATTATGGGATGCATCCCTGGCATAAATTCTGACGAGAACGATCCTCTTGTTGGATTTAATGTTCCATCTGCATACGAAAAAATCGTCCGTGAATCATATAACGGGAAACCAGACACCAATGAGAGAGCAACAACGTCTCCGTACGACATGGAAGAACCTCATCCTCGATATCTGTCGATGGAACTGGAAGAGGTCGAGACTGCAACAGGATCATGGAAAGAACCATCATCTCCTGCCAATCCCAAGTACCCACATAATAAGGTATACGAATCCACTACAGGTCATGTCATAGAAATTGACGATACATCGGGTGCAGAAAGAATTCATGTTATGCATAACACGGGATCTTTTGTGGAATTTCATCCCGATGGATCTTTGGTTATCAAGTCAGTCGGAGATGGATATCAAATTAATTTGGGCAATAACAATATGTTCGTGGCAGGAACCCTAAATATATCAGCCCTCGGTAACGTGGCAATTAAGGCTGAAAATTTCATGTTCAAAGGTAAAGCAGCAAACTTTGAACTAGAAGATGACTTTACGGTGAATTGTAAAAACTTCGGAGTTCAGACCAAGGAAAAAATAAACTTGGGCGCCGAAGGTGAAGAAACCAATTTATGTGCTAAGGATAAACTTAGCATCGTGAATGGTTCAGGAGCCAAAATTGTTTTGGAGGGCGGAAACGTAAATCTCAACCCACCGGGATAATTTAAATGAGCAACTACGGATACAATTCACCGAGCCAACCATCTTCAGTTCCTGCGCCAAGTACTCCGTCACAACCTAGTACTCCTAGCACCCCTAGTACTCCTAGCACCCCTAGTACTCCAAGGACACCGAGGACACCGAGTACTCCATCGGCAACACCTTCAAGATCAACCGTTTCCCAATCCAAGGAAAAGGTTGTTTCGTTGCGTCAATATAGCGACGGAGAATTGTATCACCCAAATCTACCTTCAGCCTATGGTATATCCAGCAAGGGCGGAACTCCAGTAGGTCAACAATGTTCCAATTGTAGTTTCTATAATGTACCGATAGGAGGGACAGGAACAGTTGGACATTGCGGCAAATGGAACGCTAATGTTAGATATAACCATTGGTGTGCTGCATGGAAAGGCATAAAACAGAATAACTCCCAAAGAGTAAAAACCAAAAAAACACCAACAGTTTCCTATTTTGGAATGAAAGACACTTCGGGAAATAATATCATCTACGAAAAGGGATCCTTTGTTTTTTACAATGGTAACATATACGAAGTCATAAAGAAAGTTCACGGACGAAATCCAGACAACGATTCTTACTTCAGATTGGTTGGCGAATCCAACGTAACAACATTCAACGGTTTGACTGGAGATGTCCACGGCGTTTCGACGTTTAATGGTTTGACTGGAGATGTCCACGGCGTCTCTTCCTTCAATGGATCCACTGGAACAGTTCAAGGTGTCTCTTCCTTCAATGGATCCACTGGAACAGTTCAAGGTGTCTCTTCCTTCAATGGATCCACTGGAACGGTTCAAGGTGTTTCGACGTTTAATGGATCCACTGGAACGGTTCAAGGTGTTTCGACGTTTAATGGATCCACTGGAACGGTTCAAGGTGTTTCGACGTTTAATGGATCCACTGGGGCAGTTAATATAATTGCGGGTGCAGGTATAACACTCAACGGATCTACTCTGGATATTGATCCAACCGCTGTGATCCATGTCGCTGGTATCTCTAGTGATGGTGGTATTACACTCGGTGGAGATATAAACACAACAAATAACTTTCATATGATCAATGCTGACGGAGAAAAGTTTGTTGATGTCAACACCACGAACGTACAAATAGGTGACATTGATAGTGCAAATAACGGCACTAAAATACTGGTCAGGGATAGTCACAATGTAATTAGTCAAACTGCTGCGACCAGTATATCTTTAAACACTCCTGATGTTCCAATTAATTCTAAATTATCCCACAGCGGTGATGCTAATACTTATCTTGATTTCCCAGCGGCTGACACCATAACATTAACCGCTGGTGGTGTTACTCTTGCCAACGTAACAACTACTGGTTTCGCATTTCCTCACGGAATATCTTTAGAAGGGGGTGGTGTAACCTTCGCGGACGGAACCCAAACAACAACTGCTCTCAGAACGGACTCATACACAGGACAGATTGAAACCGCCGCAGATAAAACTTATACCCTCGATCCAAAGGTTGCAACGGCAAGAACAATCACTGGGTTCTATATCAAGTCTGCGTCTGGTACGGTCACTGCTACTCTTAAAAATGGATCCGATACGATCAAAGCAGCAAGTGTAAGTAATTCAAGTGGTGATCAAACATCTCTAGCAAATACCTCAGTCGCCGCTGATGCCGTTCTGACTATGGTTACCTCAAGTAATTCATCTGCCCTTGATGTTATCTTTAATGTGGAGTATACATCGACATTATGACACCTCCACACTGGTTATTTTTCCCCACACCGCCCGCTGCTGGAGTTAAGTTACAACTCGATGCAGAATTAGTTGAAGTTATTAGTAGGGGAAGTCCCAACCCGAACAGATTCAATTTGACTAATGCCACACTTTCTGGTACTGACGATGTGGCAAATAACTACGATTTGTATACTTCTGCACCTTTAAGAAAATCCACTTCTTATATTGAGTGGTTGTTTAAAGTTGATAACACTGGTGACTATACCACCTGTGGGGATTGGGAAACTGATGTGACTAATGCTGGTGGTATTATTGTCGCAGATAGCACTTGGACTCATGATGGAGCAGCGTTTAGTCCCTCTACAATAACTCATACTCACGGCTCCAACAGTGGTACAGTTATAAGAGTTCGCTGGAATGGATCTTCCACAGATGTGACCAATTTTTGGAACACACTCGCTGACGGGGAAACAACACAAATCAAACTCAATTGGTCTTAATAAAGGGAAAAAAATGAACACGATTCATCACTACTCAAATCTCATGAAAAATCTGTCTTCAATGACATCTGTTTTAAATGCTCTTGCTTATGACTTCAAAGAGACCGCTCCAATCACCACACTGGACGAACAGTTGATTGATGGCCTGGTTGCGTCGGCAAATGCGATGCTTCTCCAGGCAGAAGCACTCAAAGGTGTGACATACGATCCGACCCCAGATCCTTGAGTAATTGCGTTATAAATAAACTGGAGTTATTTTATGCCAGGAATAGCAAGAGCAGGTTACGACATAACGGATGCACCGGCTAAACTAAACTATGCACCAAGTACTTCAGTAACTGTCAATGGACATCCTATAGCAGTTGTCGGTGTCGCTGTCGAATGTCACAATCATGGTAATCAACTTGTTTGCAGTGAAGTTAGGATAGGATCATCAAACGTTTTTGCTGGAGGAAAACAAGTCGTAAGAGAGAACGATTCGGCGTTATGCGGACATAAAATTATTATAGCATCTCCCAACGTAAAGGCAAACTGATGGGTATTACACAAATCGGAAACGGGGATTTCCCCCTTAACAACTGCGCCATTCTACGGCAGATTCTTCCTGAAAGTTCACTTGACTTCATGAAGACTGTTTTGCGTGGAGAAGCATTTGCTAATCCAATTGCAGATCTGGCTGGTAATGTACGAGGCGGAATTGCAGATGCTTTAAGTAAGATTGGAACATTATCTTCTGCTGGGGGAGCGCCCAGTTATTTCTCTGAGATGTCATCCACACTAAGTGCATTTGAAACAACAATAATAAATTTCGAATCACGAACCAATCGAATGAGCGGTTTGATAACGGGATATCAAGACGGCGAACCCGATATGGGTAGAATTTTAGGATTAGGAAGTGCGTATAATTCTGCCCTTGCCACACTCGTCACGGATCCAGAAGAACTCTTAAAGGACAACTTCTCTCATGGTTTTAATAGTCTGAAACAGGAGTTTGGTGTTAATGCTATTCAGGAATCCAATTCTGCTTTAGAGGCAGCAGGAAACTTTTTGGCTCAATTCGGATTGGGCGATACTGATCCACCCGGTGGGGCATCTTTCATCGATCCAGATCCTTTTGGTTTTTATGGGGAAGCACAAGAGATACTCGGAAATATCCGAACCATTCAGCAGAGTATTACAAACATAATCAACGCTGAAGATGCTTATCTCGCAGGCGCTTTAGCGTTTTTGGATCAATTTGCATTAGCCAATACGGCACTTAGCAGCGTTTTGGCTGATCCATGTATGGCAGGAAAGGTAATCAAAGACTTGGTTGCATCGCCTGATCTTACCAACTTGATTCCCAGTTTAGAACTGCCATCTTTACCCACCATTGACGATGTGTTGAGTCAGATTCCCGATCCACAAGATGTTGCTGATGCGATCGGAGAGAGCGTTGAGGGGATCGCAGAGAGCGTCAGAGAGCAAGTAGAGGGTATCATAGAGTCTACGGTAGAAATCGGTAGAGAAACAGCAGAAGCAATTCAAAAATCAGCAGAAGACATTATAGAAGCAGGCGAACAGGTAGTGAAACAGGCAGAACAAGCCGCTAAAGATCTTGCCACCAATGTCGAAGAATACGGCAAAAATGTTGAGACATTCTTTGAAGATCTGGAAACTCAATTAGAAGAAACAGAAGAAACAGAAGAAATTACACAAGACGAAGAAAAGGCAAAAGCACAATTACCCATAGCCGAAACAGCGGAGACTAGAACAATAGAAGACGTTGAAAGAGAATCAGTCATAAATTACAAGTCAGATGCACAGTCTATTCTCGATGTGTATGTGGCACAAAAACGTGGCGACGGGGTTGGCGAACCTGTCCAATACCTAGTTGACACGTTTTCCTTATCTCAACTAGAAAACGCTCAACAATATCTCGGTGTTGTTCGTTTAGATGGACGGGGAACAGAGTACGATAAATTTTCAAATCAAAATATGTTCGAATTAGTAGATTTGGCTATTATTCGTGAGAAGAATCCTCCTGATATCCCAGAAGGGGCAAGTTCAGGTTTAGAATAATTGCTCATTATCTATTTAAAGGCATACATAAGACATGACTAGATACTCAGATTTAAACTTAGACTTTGTTGCTCATCCCATGACTGGAGATGTGACTATATTAACTGATATGAATGCTTTAATTCGATCTGTTCGTAATTTGGTTTTGACTTCGTCATATGATAGACCTTTCAGACCTCAATTAGATTCTGGTATTCATCGTTACTTATTTGAACCCATGAATTCTTTAACTGCTGTTCGTATCAAAAATGCAATTGAAAAAACTGTGAAACAATCGGAACCGAGAGTAGAATTGGTGGATGTGGTGGTTGCTAGTAATGAACAGAAAAACTCATTTGATGTTTCTATAGTTTTCCGACCAAAAAACGTTCAAGAAACAGGACAAGTAACCCTAACCCTTGAAAGACGACGATAATGGCAATCAACGGCGCAAAAAATATAACCGATATAGATTTTGAAGATATCCGTTCGAACCTTCAAACATATCTAGAAGGACAAGACAGATTCAAAGATTATGACTTCAACGGTTCAGGTCTTTCTATTCTTCTAGATACGCTCGCATATAATACTCACTACTCAACGTTTTATACCAACATGGTTGCCAATGAAATGTTTCTTGATAGTGCAGTAAAAAGAGAGTCTGTTGTTTCGCACGCCAAACAAATTGGTTACACACCACATTCCCATAAATCAGCAGAGGCTAGAGTAAACGTAAGTCTTTCTTCTGCTGGGGCAGATACAGTTATCATACCAGCGAGAACACAATTTAACGCTGAGATTTCTGGTATTGATTATACCTTTTACAACATGGTTCCAATCACCATTGACGCGAGTGGTTCTGCTCCATATGTTTCTGATATCTTTTCGATCTACGAGGGATCCTTTTCAAATGTTGCCTATGTTGTAAGTTCTACTTCACAAGGCAAGTATATAATTCCATCAGAAACCGTAGATACAGATAGAATGACAGTTCGGGTTACCGCTTCTTCTACGGATTCCACGGGAAGTGAAACTGTATGGAACAAATGTACAGACATCACGGGAGTTACGGCAGGATCTCAAGTTTACTTTTTGGATGAAACTACTTCGGGGTTTTACGAAATAAAATTTGGCGATAACATCGTTGGTAAAAAACTAGAAGACGGAAACTTAATTATCATAGAGTATCTGAACACAAGCGGTTCGGGTGCAAATGGTATTGGTAGATTAGATTCATCCGCAAGCAGAACATTTACCACAACCATTAGTAATTCTAGTACCATAACCGTCTCCTCTGCCGCAGGTGGTTCGTCCAACGAATCGGTTGAAAGCATAAGACAAAATGCACCTCTCTTTTATCAGACACAAGATAGAGCGGTAACAAAGAATGATTATAAGGCATTAACATTAGCAGAATATGGTAATGCAGATGACGTTTTGGTTTTTGGTGGAGAAGACTATGATCCGCCACAATACGGAAAAGTTTTTGTCTCGGTAAAACCAACATCAGGGGGGATTCTCACCGACGATCAGAAACAAGATATTCTTCGGGATGTTTATGCATCGAAGAGTGTGGTTGGTGTTATACCAGAAATAATAGATCCAGAATATACCTATTTAAAATTCAGAGCAAAATTTGATTATGATTCTACGTTAACCACAAGAACACAGCAAGATCTTCAAACTATTATTTTTGTATATCTTGATTTATATGCAGGTACTAATTTATCTAAATTCGGAAAGAATCTGTATATCAATCAATTGGAGGGTTTATGTCGAGCACTTGATTCATCTCTTCTGTATGTCGATGTTGATGTTGAGATTGAAAAAAGAATTGCACCTACCCTGAACAAGAAACAAAACTATGTTATCAATTACCAAAACCCAATTGAAAATACCACACACTCCTCGATGTCGGGGACTTCGAATGTAACGTCTCCCGTTCAATCCTCTTCGTTTGCATACAAGAAAAATGACGGAACAATTTTTCTTGCGGCAATAGACTGTGACATGGAAGGCGATCTTAGGATTTATGAAACGGTAAATAACGAAAGAACTACGGTATTTGACGAGATAGGAAAAATTGATTTCGAGATGGGCAAGATCACCATCAAAGACTTCTCTCCTCTGAGTGCCACGAAAGACGGAACAATCAGATTTGTTGTGACACCCAAGGAGGACGTAATCAAAACCACCAACAATAACATCATAACCTATGATGGTACAGTTGATCGACCAGTAACAGTAGAGAGAGTGGACAGTGGTAGCATTTCTACTACCTCTACCCCATCTACTACGAACACTTCATCTACTACGAACACTTCTTCCAATTCTTCAACTAGCAGTGGATATTGATCAATGTCATTATCTTTACTTCTACGAGGCAGCACAGGAGGACCAACCACAGTTTATGTGAATGGAGAGTTGGTTCCTCTACCAGAAAGAACCAAAAGACTAATGGAGGGTATTTCTCCTCTGATTCAAAGTCAAGTTCCTGATTTTGTGAACTTAGATCATCCTAATTTCGTTGCTTTTTTGGAAGCGTATTACGAGTGGATGGAGAATGAGGGAAACGCAACAGAGAGAACTCTGATGCTGAATGACTACACAGACATAGAAAAAACACTCACGCAGTTCGTTGAATCATTCGAAGACAGGTTTATGAAAAATGTTCCCCGAGTTTTTGAGACCGATCTGTCGGGAAATTTTATCAACCGAAAAGAATTACTCAAGAACATTCAAGATTTCTATAAAACAAAGGGCTCTGAAAAATCGTTTGAGTTTTTCTTTCATGCCTTTTATAATAGTATAGTTGAATTTTATTATCCCCGTGCTGATATGCTCGAATCCTCAGGTGGTAATTGGATAGAGAAAAAATCTATTCGGGTTACTTCTTCTAATGGATCAGATGTTTTTGGTATGAAGGGAAGAGGGATAAATCAAAAAAATCTTTCTGGTGAAATCAATGATGCTACCGCAACTGTTGTTGATGTAGTCCAGTATGATATATTCCCATACACCATCACTGAACTATTCCTAGACAATATACAAGGAAACTTCTTTGGTGGTAGAAAAGTAGAATGTGAACTTACCTCTGGATCAAAACTAACTGAAACAATCTTCAGTTTAATTGGCGACTTTGAAATTACCAGTTCTGGATCTGGATACAGAATCAACGACAATATTACCATCATCGATAATACAACGGGTGTGGGTGCTGCTGCAAAAGTTGCCAGAGTAGACAACTTAGGACGAATCTTGGACATTACAATTCTTGATCATGGAACAAACTACACGGAAGATATAGGTTTCGGTATTGAATCTGAAACAGGAGATGGCGGAATTGGTATTGCTAGAACTAAGGCTATCGCTGAATATGATGGATTTTTCTACGACGACGGAGGGAAGTTAAGTTCAAGAAAGAAATTGCAGGACGGAGATTACTATCAACGATTTTCTTACGTCCTCAAAACAAATCTATCACTGAAAAAATATCAAGATGCACTAAAGGCACTGATTCACCCCGCTGGATTTAAAGTTTTCGGTGATGTTCTTTTGACCAAAGATTTGTCCAGCGATCTTCCTTTTCATAGCCAAACTGCAATACACGAACTGTCGATGATCGGCAATTACACCCCCTACACCGTTGGTACAACGCAAGATTTAAGATCGAATAATTCGACGAGTGGAACTAGTGTGGATTTGTATCCTAACGGATTCGCGCCTGGTTTCACTGGAGTTACGGCAAATGGGGCAACGATAGGAACAGTCCCAGAAGCCGGGATAACCGCACACGTTGTCGGGACAGGTATAACAGGTCCGCTAGGAACTGCGGGAGCAGAAGGGTATACTGCGGCTCAGAATTTAGATCTGAATTTCTTTCCAGTGTATCATCATCCCAATGTGAGAGGGTTGAACACAATTCCTGCTGGAATCTCTTTTGGTGGGATCACATTGGATCCGTTTTTCTTCATTCCTGTCGGTGAGCATTTTCATTCTAACCCTACATACTCTACCTGGTCTTCTCCGCAGTTCCCATATCTGGGAAGCACGGCTGACGGTGGAACATTGGATGAATATTACAGTTATTCCTACGGAACAACATCAGAGAGTCCCAACCCATGAGGAAAGTAAATGTCGTTAACTGATGCCCTACAAAACAAGTTCAGAACCGACTTTGCAAAAAAATTGGTAGGTTCATTCGATCCACTTTCGAAGGATAATTATTTTCTATTCTTTGGAAAACCAACAGCATGGGGCGACGATACAACTCCTCCGACTGTTGTAGACTCGGTGTCCGAACATTTTTCTGCTTTGAGAAATTCACTATTCGCAATTAAAATTGACGAAAGAAATTGTGCTTTTGTTGTTCCTAGAATTAATTGGACAACAGGTACAGTCTATGATCAATACGACGATTCGGTTGATCTCCATGACACAAGTTCCGTAAAAAAGTATTATGTTTTAGTAGACGGAGATCGGGTATATAAGTGCATAGACAATAACAGTTCCGCGTCCAGTACAGAAAAGCCATCCTTTACGGGAACGTATATCTTCACTAGCAGTGATGGATACAAATGGCAATTCATGTATAAGTTAAATGAAAACCAAAAAGAGATTCTCACTGACGAATATATGCCTGTTTCTATATCAGAAAAAACGGATGACAGTGTTGGTCAATTACAATATGAAGTCCAGTCCAAGGCTGTAGACGGTTTGATTTATAAAGTAGAGGTTACTTCGAATGATGCAGTATACGAATATACACTTAGATCGGCATTAGAACTAAAAAACGATTCTTTAGCGGGATCTACTGGATGTTTCCTTCCCGACGACAACACCAGCATTTCCACAGATGCAGGTGCATATGTTGGATATGTATTGTATGTTTCGGGTGGACAGGGTGCAGAGATAGGTCAACTAAGAAGAATATCGGCATATAATGCATCGACAAGAGAAATAACTTTAGATACTGCACTAGATCAAACCGTATTCGGTAAAGGGAATGATAACCCCTCACAGGTACAAATATTCCCTGAAATTTTGATTCACGGTGACGGCTCGGGAGCAAAGGCATATGTGGGTGTAGATGCAGACAATAAACCCAGTAGCGTTTCTATAATTGATGGTGGTTCCGAATACAAATATGCTTTTGCTACGTTCCCGACTACCAGATCATCTGGATCTTTACCAACTGCGGATGTTCAGATCGGACCAAAAGGAGGTCACGGATCCAATATCATAAATGAATTTGATACCTCCAGATTGATGATCCGCCTTCTTAATGAGAACATAGAGAACCAACCACAAATTATTGATGTCAACGATTTCCGTCAATTTGGTATTGTTAAAAATCCTATACTAAACGACAATTCCGAAAGAATTGCTGGGAGTGAATACGACAGAAAAACATCATTAGAAATACGAAAGCCTTTTGGTATTTCAGCGGAAGAGTATTTCGACACAGGAAGCAACCCAACTTTTACGCTAGGTGAAAAGGTATACGGTTTCGAATCAAAAACTGTAGCAGATATTGATTCATGGAAATTGAATGATGATCGCCAAGGCGGAAAACTTATTCTGAAAAATCCATCATCCACCTTCAATCTTCCCAGCAAGGTAAATCAGAATATAAGAATCAACTTTGGTGCAAGTGGTGCCTCTGGCGACTATGCTCTGTACGAGACAGTCAAACAGTTTAATGATGTACAAGGATCCACAGCAGAAGGAGTGGTTAGGTATTGGGATCCTTCCGCTAGAGAATTAGTTCTGCGACTTGCTGCAACTGGAAGCATCACTGCGATCCCTTTCACCACAGGAACAACTCAACCAATAATCGGTCAGTCTTCTCTCAGTCACCATTCAGATTACCAGAATCTCGAAGACGAGGGCGGCGAGATCATCGGAACATTTGGGACCACATCTGGATCGTTTAACAAACTGTCATCTACTACACAAATAGCCAGAATATCCATCGGGTCTGATACCTTTATAGAAACATCTGAAATTCCTGTTTATAAAACAACAACAACTTTAGTCGTTCAGGATGGTGGCGGTTCATTTACCAGTTCATCGTTCACATTAGACGATGGGATCACACAAGAGAATAGTAGAATATTTACTACTGCAAACGTTGCATCTTGGGTTGCAACAAGTGGAACTACAGGAGAGTTGGTTGTTACTAACACAGCAGGCGGATTCACCAACGGAAACACATTTGCCAGTCCAGACGGAAATTACCAGATTCAGTCGGTAATCGAACCCGATCTAGTCAAAGGTTCAGGTGAGGTGTTATACATACAGAACATAAGACCTATATCAAGACAAAAGAGACAAAGAGAAGAATTCCGAATCTCTATTGGATTCTAAGGAGCATTGAATGCCATCGTACAATTCAGATCTTTTCAACATTGAGCCTTATTACGATGATTTTGATGAGACCAAAAATTATCAAAAGATTCTTTTCAGGCCAGGTTATGCAGTACAAGCAAGAGAACTGTCGCAAGTCCAGACTATTTTACAAAGTCAGGTAGAGCGACTGGGTAATCACATCTTTAAAGATGGCTCTAAAGTTTATGGCGGAGAAAGTGCATACCAATCTGTTGATTTTCTGACAGTAACAACAACGGCAGATCTGTCATCGTTTATTGGTTACGAAATAACGGGGGAAGATGATTTTTCCGCGAAGGTCATATACGCAGAGGTCATTAACGAAAACACATATCTTTTTGTTCAGGTTGTTCGGGGAGTTCTTGCTACATCGGGAACTGTAACTTCGTCGATTGTTGGTATATCGGCCACGGCTACCATTTCAGCCACGGGACAAACAAAGTTATTCTCGGTTTCCGAAGGCATCTTTTACGTCGATGGTTTCTTTGCTCGCACTAGCAATCAATACTCTGCGAATATTGATTCGAGCGGATTGACAGGAGAGGGATTCTATGGATTCGACATCGAAAGAAATTATGTCGGTTCCAGTTCGGACATCACACTACTTGATCCGTCAACGGGATCTTATAACTACAACGCACCAGGCGCTGATAGATATCAATTATCATTAAATCTGAATTTCCATAAGAGTTCGGTTAGAGATAATTTTATTCCTCTGGCATCTGTTACCAGTAACGGCGACATCACGAATCAAGTAGTTTACAGTGACTATTCTGAATTAGAGACTACTCTGGCCAGAAGAACTTTCGACGAATCGGGATCTTACATCGTAGATCCTTTCGAAATAGATCTACTGGATCATTCAACAGACAATACAAAGATGACTCTGGGTCTTGGAACAGGAAAGTCATATCTCTTTGGGTATGAGTTCGAAAACCAATCAACAGAGTTTATTGATATTGATAGAGCAAGATTAACAGAACAAAGATCATTGAGTACATTGAGACCATACGATTTAGGATCGTTTGTAGATCTCCAATTCACCTCTACTTTACCAACGACTCTTTACAGCATTCTTTCTGACGGGAAGGGTATAACTGAACCCGCCACGATTTATATAATGAATGGTTCTAGATTAATTGGTACGGCAAAATTGATTTCTATTCAAACGGCAGATCTGGATAATGGATTTTATAGATTTTATCTTATGGATATTGATCTGAACGACAACGAAAGAATTGCCGGTAATATTGCTCTTTCGTTTGACGAAACAGGTACACAGAAGTTTGCGGAGGCGACTGGTGTTTCTTTCACCGCGTCAAATGCATCTTTGCTTTTCCCTGTAGAAAAGGGTTCGGCAGTAAAAACTATCAATGACATGAGTGTTCGTTCTAGAGTAACACTGACATTTACAACTGACACGTTAGGTAATTCAATCGTTCCACTTTCATCGGCTGATCCAGTTGGACTTGATCCTGCGTCCTTCTCGTTTGTCGGTGATCTGAGTGAGGGTGGTAGTATCTTGGAGTCTGATTTCCGAGATACTTACTATCATGTTTTCAAATTGGACACACACAAGATCCTCCCACCAGAAGTGAAATTCAGGGACTTTCGATCAAAAACTTCGGCGATGTTTTACAGGTCACAGGTTCGGCTAACACTTCTTATGTTATGATTGCAACCGTAGAATTCAAGCACAATGCCGACTATCAATCTAACATAAGAAATAAGATTCTTAAAAATGAAGTCCTGACAGTTAATGCATCGGATATTGACACCGACAGTGCAGGCAGATCTTTTATCGAATTAGGTAGATCGGATGCTATAAGAATCAGAACGGTGAAGATAACTTCCGATGATACAAGAGATGACGTAGTTGCCGACACTTCGGTAATTTCAGATTTTACTTTCGATAACGGTCAAAGAGATTATTCCTACGAATTCGGTAGACTATACTTCACACAAACCTCAGAGAGTAAATATAAAAACGAAGAGGGTAATTTTGAATTCTCCTTGGTGATAGATTACGATTACTTTGAACACTCTGGCAAATATGGTTTCGTCACTGTAGATTCTTATCCGATAAACAACGTATATGAAAATTCTCTATCGGCAGATGATACGTTCAAGTATGAAGATATTCCCGTATACACCAGTCAAGTAGAGGGAAAAACTGTATCCCTGACATCATGTGTAGATTTCAGATTCATAAGAGACTACGACAGAAACGCATCGGTGGACGGTGACGAAACAACGCCAGGTGTCCCCACATCTGAAAGAGTTCTTAGTTCATCAACAGTTCCAGTATTTCAGATCGACTCGCTGAGGGAAAATGATGTTCTTAAAGTTGGACATGAGTACTACCTGCCTAGAATTGACAAGGTTGTTCTCCAGCGAGACGTAAACGACGAAGTAACGAAGTTCAAAGTCATTACTGGCAAATCGTCATTGTCTCCCGAAACTCCAGCCGATGAAGAAAACTCGCTGACACTATACCGATTAATTATTCCTGCATATACACATAATGTGAATGATATCGAAGTCGAGGGGGTTTCACACAAACGATACACCATGAAAGAAATTGGTGATGTGGACAAGAGATTAGAAAAAATTGAAGTTCTCAGTTCGCTGACCAACATCGAATCTAAAATCGACGCGATCGGTTTTGTAGGTGACGGCGGAGAAGAATTGGAAAAGAAGGCCGTTCTGGTTGATGACTTCAAGGGACATAATGTAGGAGATGTTTCCAATGAAGACTATAAGTGTTCCATCGATTTCCAATCTAAGTCTCTTCGTCCTTCTTTTAGTGTATACAACTATACTCCCTCTGTTGATAATATCGGCGAAAATGTTAAACTACACCCTAACGGTATAATCACACTAGACTATTCTGAAGCAGGTACAACCTTCGCGGAACAACTAAGCGCCAGCGAGACTATCACAGTCAACCCATATCAACTAACCAATTGGGTTGGTAATGTCGAAGTTAATGATGAAATCGATATGTGGTTCGATGAGTTGTCCCGACCATTAGTCAAAACCAATGTACTGGGAGAAAACGATGCGTGGATTGCTACTTCCTACGACGATAGCAAAGTAGGATTCGGCACACAATGGAATGATTGGGAAGCCATTTGGTCTGGTATTGCTGCCGACAAAACAGTAAATCCGAGCAAACTGAATAAACTTTTATCTGTTCCAAACTCCAATGATAAATTAAATACTATCCGATCACATTTCCAACAAGATGTGACAATCGAGAGAAGAACAAAGAGTATCGAACAAAGAATCGACGACATCTCACCGAAGATTGAATCGTTCCCCGATCACATAGTAAAGAGTCTGAAGAATAAAGTTGTTGATCTTAGTGTTGTCCCTTACATGAGATCAAGGGATATTGCCATCAACGTTCACAACCTCAAACCGAACACCGATCTCAATGTTTACATTGACAACACAAATGTAACTGAAAATGTATCGGGAACCTTAACAACAGACAATAGCGGACAACTTACAGGATTAACTTTATCGGTCCCCTCGCAGAAAATTCTGACAGGAAATAGAGTTCTGAGATTCATCGATACAGAAAATGATCTTTCCACGGCGAACACAGTTGCGGAAACTATGCTACGCTCACAGGGAATTTATGAAACTCAATCACAAGGCGTTTCCTCTGTTCGTCCAGTCATTCGAAGGAAGCAAACTGTAACAAGTAGTTCGATTCCTTCTGATGTGAATACGAGAAAGAAAGTCCTAAGAACAGGTTCGAAATATCAGTGGTTAGATCCACTATCTCAAACATTCTTTGTAGAAGAATCAAAAAATCCAAAGGGCATTTTTCTTCAGAATGTGTGTTTATACTTTGCCAATAAAGATTCGACATTACCAGTAACCGTTCAAATTAGACCAACAAAAAACGGATACCCGCACCCTTCTGCTATCGTTCCTTTCTCTGAAAAAGTTATTTACCCTGATAGTATCACGGTAGACGCGAACAGTCCCACAGCGAAAACAGAAGTGGTTTTCGATTCTCCAATCTTCTTAGAGCCTGGTGAATATTCTCTGTGTATTGCGTCCAATAGCAGTGACTACGAAGTCTATACTGCCACTACAGGAAATTCTGAACTTGGATCTGGCAATAGAATCCAGAAACCAGTTTATGGTGGTAAACTTTTCCATCCGCAAAACACAAATATTTCTGAACCAGATTACACCAGAGATCTAATGTTTAGCATGAAAAACTGTGTTTTTGAAAATTCAGGTTCGTCCAGATCTTTTACTCTGACATCAACAAATTCAGGTTCAGATCATACTGCTAACCTTGTTCGTTGGTGTGGAACATTACTCACTCCGTCAGGCACAAGCAAGAGTGCATTGTATTCTGTCACCAACGGCTCTGTCATCGAAAACGAAAACATAGTTTTACCCTCAGCAGAAACTATCAGTCAGAGTGAAAGCACCAGTGTCACCGTAACTATGTCAAGTTCCGAAACTGAAGTTAGTCCAATGTTTGATTCTAACGCGACGAACTTCTTGGAAATAGAAAATATAATTAACAACAACAAAGGATCGTTTGACGATCTCAATCCTTCAGGGACAGATTCAGGTTGTTCCGCTCGTTATATCACAAAGAGAGTATCTTTGGCAGATAACCAATCAGCAAACAGACTACGAGTGTTTGTTGATGCAGTAAAGTTTGATCCGAACACAATCGAAGTCTATGCGAAGATGAAAAAGAAGGGTGACGGTGCTGGGATTGACCAACTACCTTACATGAAACTAAACCTTCTCAGAAGTGAATTTTCTTCTGACACCAACGAGGTGATTACAGAAGAGTTCCGTTCCTCTTCGGTTACACCATTCGACATATTCAGTGTCAAAGTCTGCCTCTATAGTAGCGACACCAATGTCGTACCTGTGGTCAAATCCTTACGAGTAGTGGCGCTCGAATCATGATAACCAAGATAGAAAATAGATCGGATCTAATGCGTGATGAAAATACAGGCGCCATTCTATACACAGAATCGTCTGAGATAAAAACAAGAAGAAAATTGAAGCGGATTGAAAATGAACTAAATAGTATGAGGGACGAGATGGCTCAAGTCAAACTATTATTAGAGAGATTAATCGAAAATGGGCGTTGAAACAAATACTTACCAAATTCCAGATCTTGTTCTGAGTGACACTTTTTATGAGTGGTACACTGTCACGAACAATTCGATCATCGAAAAATTAAATCTAATGAAACTCTACCAACTCGGTAGTGTTTCTATATCGGGTCAAGGATCCGTTGTTGGTGATGGTATTTCTGCTGGGACAGACACCAGCGGGAATCTTTTTATTGAGGTCGGTTCAACTATCGATAAAGATATTACATTCAATGGTAATGTCACGGTAAATGGTTCAACCACAACAATCAACTCCACTAATTTTTCAGTCGATGATTACAATATTGTCTTAGGTGCAACAGGCGTTTCCGCCGATGATGACACAATCATGAATGCATCGGGGAACAGTGCTGGTGGTGGTATGATCATTCAGGGTGGTTCGGGAGACAAAGAGTTTCTCTGGAAATACTCAAACGCCGCATGGAATACCAATCAAAATATCTCATTGGGAACTGGTAAATCAATTCTTGGTCAAACGGACATTCGTTTTGCTACTGGTGCATCAGGAGGAACTGCTCCCAAGGGTCTCATCATAGGATTCACTGCTGGTACTACGGCGGGAACTACAGGATCAGACACTCTATTCCGAACGTTTAATACATCAATAGCGGCGGGTCATTCTTCCGATGTCATGAGAATTGATGATGATGGTTATGTCTCAATTGCTAACGGTGCGAATAAAATTACCGTAGATCAATCGGGACACGGATTTGCTTTTGGTAATGTTGTGTACATGGCAACCAACGGAAATTATACAAAAGCATTGGCTGATTCACCAACAACGGCCGAAGCGGTAGGTGTAGTATCTCGAATTTTAACAAACGACAGATTCGAAATAACAACCCAAGGCGAAATCGTAGGTAACTTCTCTGGTGTTTCTGACGAGTCTGCTACTTTGGTTGCAGGTTCTGCTTACTTCGTTAGTACCTCTACCAGCGGAAACATTACGGGTGTTAAACCTGTTAGCAATGGAGACATCCAGAAGACAATTATCATAGGTCTTACTGGTGATCGGGGATTTGTAAAGAATTACATCGGGGGAGAAGTTTCTCTGATCAATCAGGCTTCTCAAGCATTGACATCAAACAAAATCTTTGTTACACAAGCGAGTCACGGATTCACTGCTGGTGATGCAGTTTACTCCACCAACACATCTGGAAACTTTTCTCGCGGTATTGCTCTCCCAAATGATACTGAAAATACAAGTGATATTGTTGGTATTGTTGAAGAAATAGGAATTGGCGGGGATGCGAACACATTCTCATTAGTGATGTCTGGTAAATTTTCATTGGTTAATGCAGTTGCATTAGTTCCAGGCGATATTTACTATCTCAAAGATAGCACACCAACAAATGCTCCCAATATCACAAATAATCGATTAGTCACAGACGGGACAATTGACAAACCTCTGTTTATAGCAACAGATACCGATCAAGGGATTGTCTCCATTCAACGAGGTGTTCTTCTTGAATCTGAAGTAGAAGATGACATTATTACTGATGTACCAGTGGGTGCAATCATTCCATATCATGGATTGGCTTCAACTTCATCCGCTCCCGATGGTTATCTTGTGTGCGAAGGACAATCCGTAAGTAAATCAGATTACTCTGCTCTTTACTCTAGATTACAAGAGACAATTTTACTTACCGATTTAGATGATCCGATCAATCCAAGTAATTTTATTCTTCCTGATCTCAGGGATAGATTTATTGTTGCGTCTGGGAATTCGTACAACGTGGGCGATTCGGGCGGTGAGGATAACGTCACCCTAACCGTGAATCAGATGCCAAGCCACAATCACGGAGTTGGAAGAACTAATACACAGGACACTAGTTCCTCCGGTAGTGGTTTTGATCAAAGTCCAGATAGCGGGACCGAAACAAACACGAGCCCTACGGGAGGTGGTCAGTCTCACGAAAACCGCCCACCATACTACGCCCTTGTCTATCTGATTCGTGCTGCGGGCGTGAACCCACTAACAGACGGCACACAGATTCTCGGTGGTGATCTTGAGCGTATTCCGATCGACGATTCCCAGTGGGATTGGACCGTAAACAACGGAGAGAACTTTGGATTTTCGGGAACACGGGACTTCTCGGTGTCCTATGGTGGACGAATCATGACCTCCAATCGGACGGGTAATCAGGTAATTGATTCTGGTAGTGCGAATCCACCCATAGAGGGTATGAATACCACACCCACGCCCGATGTCAGATTCGTCTCCTATGATTTGCAGGTTCCTCTTGAAAGTATTTTACCATCGAGCACTAATATTGAACTGGTTCGAGAACTTGAACTTGGTTCCTTTCATGACAATGATTTTACTGATGGGTACGTTTTTATTAAGGGTAATAACGAGAGCAGTTATAGGCACGTATCAACTTCCGGACTCGCAAATTCTGAAGGTCGAAGTTTTAATTTTACAATCAATCCAGGCACGTCGTCAATTCAAATAAAATTTGTTTATCGAGCATACGAGGATAACTCAAGGTATCAAAGCGACAGTGGCGACGGTATCGGTCTTTGGATAACGGGATTCCGACAGGTTAGTGACAACACAATCATCCGCGAGAGAAAATCATATACAGACCGAAAGAACCTCCTCATCAACGGAAACTTCAACCTATGGCAAAGAGCAGTCGGCACCGATTCTGCTTTTACTGGAGATGGATCGGTTTACTTCGCAGATAGATGGGTGAGAACATCAAGTGTAACGAGTCCGTCTGGATCAAAAATTGAACGAGATAATTTCTCTCTCAGTCAGACCATCGTTCCCAATAATCCACGATATTACACAAAAATCACGACACCCACTAGTTCTGGATTTGCCAGTACCACGGAAGGAAAGTATGGACTGGAACAAAGAATTGAAGATGTTCGAACATTAGCCGGCAAGAACATGACAATTTCTTTCTGGGCTAAGTCAAGCACTATTGGCTCAGTGGCTGTTGGTTACAGTAGATTCTATGGTGGTGCAGGATCTAATCGGGATGGAACTATCCTAAAAACTGTTGGTGTTGGTCCAAACTGGCAAAAATATGTTCTTACCACATATGTTCCGCCAATTCCGAACGGGAAAGCAGAACAGACTGACAGTAATGGTTACGATAATAGTTTCTTTGCGGTGTCTATCTTTTCCCAGTTGAGAAGTGGTGTTCTGGGTAATGATACCGGATCCAATATTGATTTGGGCGGTAACAGCGTATTAGAAGTTGCACAGGTTCAAGTTGAAGAAGGTGCCCGAGCAACAGAGTTTGAAATTCTTGCGCCTGGTGCAGAGTTGACACTGGCCCAAAGATACTACAACAAATCGCTTGCTCCACATCTTGCTCCGACAACGAGCGGCTTCCCCTCTAAAGTTGCCTTCACCGAATTATCCATAAATCACACTGCAAGTGTTGATATCGATTTCCCTGTACAAATGCGTGCGATCCCGGGATGTTCCATATACGGTTCAGCAGGAACCGAAAACACTATACACTTGGCTCAGTTTAGTACCACTAATCTTCTTCCGAACTTGAGCAGCGGAACGGCAGCGGATATAGCAGTTACGTCGAAATTGTCATCGCACCGAGGTATTCACTCGATAACAATTGAAGATGATGGGAATGCTCATTATTATGTGACCGCTCACTGTAACTATACAGCATCTGCTGAACTGTGACATACATACTCTAAAGGAGATTTACATTGGCTCAAAGTCACATTAAACTTACGGGTGGTGTTGGAGACGGTTCAAGAATCGCCAACAGTATCACACAATCAAGTCATGGTTTTGTTGTTGGTCAGGCTATTCGCTATAACAGACTTGCTGCAACAGGAGTAGGAAGCAATAAGTATGTTTTAGCAAAGGCTGACGAACCCCAAAACTCAGAAGTGATTGGTGTTGTTAGTTCGGTCGTTGGTGCTGATAACTTTACCGTAACATATTCAGGAGAGGTTGATATAAGTACGTTCGCGTCAGGTTTTACATTGGCCGACGATGATGTATTTTTCCTTTCTGATACCACCGAAGGACTTTTGACCAAGACTCCCCCCACTGCTGCTGGTGCCGTGATCAAACCCGTATTGGTTCGAACGGCAGCAAATACGGGCGTAATTACAAACTATGTCGGAACTGTCATCGGAGGAACTTCTGTTGTTAGTCTAGACGGTATTCAGCCCGTTGGAACTATTGAACCCTACGCAGGATCGTCTGCCGATATACCAAACACATGGTCTTTGTGTGATGGAGGGGGACTTGATGTTGCTGACTATCCTGATCTTTATACAAGACTAGGAAAAACGTTTGGGTATTATGTAAAGGTAAATGCTACTATTCCCAGTACGGTTCTGGTTGGTCATTATGTGGAAGCAAGAAGTGGTGGAGGTACAAGTTTTCAAACGAGCGGAATTGTTACAGAAAAGACTGACAATTACGTTATAGTCGAAATTAACCATCTTCATACAGAATCCGATGTACTGAGGCCCCACAACATTGAATTCGGATCAGGATTAAACCCATCTTTGGTTGTTCCTGTATCAGTAAACACAAGTCATAGTGGTACAATCTCTACTACCGTATCTCAGCCATCCTCTGATATAACAGTCACTATTGATTCTGTTACCATAGAAAAATTAAGAAAACCTGATCTGCGTGGTAAGTTTATTCTAGGACAAGCAGCAGCAGGTGCCGCTTTGACTGCCGTCGATCTTCCCAGTAATATCACATCGATTCATCGAGGTGAATTTGGTGGAGAATACACGACCACAAATATCGGTGGAGATGGTAATTTCGCCACTAGCGGAAGTTCTGGTATTCCTAATGTTCCTCCGTATCAGGCAATGAACTGGATCATTAAAATTACACCGAGAGCAAAGGCCGCACTTCTTGATAATCTGACTGCCGCATTTAAATTAAGTGATCTTGCTGACGTTAACGCACCAGAAATTTCTGCGAGTTCAGGAGATATTCTGATCTATGATGCGTTGTCTCCCGATGGAGCAAAGTATAGACCATATAGACTCTTTACTGATTACCCAGACAGTGCAGAGAACACCATTCAGATTGTAATGGATGCTGGATTGCCCCGATTCAAAATTGGAAATACTGCACTGACTCAAGGGTTTGCCGTGGATCTGAATGGATTGTCACAAGAAACATTCAGAATAGAAAATCAAGGCAACGTGGGGGTTGATGTCAAAACTAGTGATGATGGAACAAATCTCTCGGTTGGTGTTGGTATTGCCGCATCGACAAATGCATCCCTTCACATTGGATCAAAGGGTCTTCGATTCCATAATGATAATGATGTAATTCAAAATGTACAAAGAACAGTAAGAGCGGCAGGATCGGCGTCTGACACTCAGATAGTAACCGAGCAAGGTATTCGAGAGGCTATAGATTCGGTTGAAATTGGTCCAACCGCTTACACTTCCAATGCCGGCACTCAGATTGGTGCCGACGATTACAGAACCTTCACCAATTATGATATTGGCACACCGCCAGGTCAGGCTTTTTCTAACAACTATACCTATAAAGTAAATTCAACTGCGATCTCCTCCACCCAGACTGGGAGTAGTTCTTTCGCGGGTAGAAAAATTCTACTATTCTTGGGACTTAGAGTTTACAACTTTCAAAATGAGATGTCGAAAGTTATAGTCAGAGCAAGAGCGATCACTGGCGGGGCCCCTACTCTGGGAGAAGATGACATCAAATTCATAACTCTAGACAGAGCGGACGGAGATGGTCGGGCTGCGAACAGCATAATGGTTCCCATCTACTATGAAGTTCCAGCCTCTGGAACTCCCTGGCTTAGTGTTGAATGGAAGGGTTATGGTCAGGGCGGAATCGACACCACCCGATCTCCCAGAATATGTTCATATCAAATTTTAGATCTAGGAGCAATTTGAGATGAGTTCATCAGCAATTAGTTTAAAGGGTGCGTTGGGAAGAGACGCACTAAGAAACCTCCTCTCCAACCCCGCATTTGACGAGTGGAGTCGTGGTATCTCTTTCCCGGCAACCGCTCCGGTCAAAACTATTAAATTGGTTAATGGTCCAGATAACTGGTTTTGTCGTTATTATCCCGACGATGGAACTACGTCAAGTAATTTCGTGATGGAAAAAAGAAAGCATACACTGGGTCAGACTGAAGTAGAAGGAAATCCAGTCTACTATACTCGCATGTATGGCGGAAAGATTGTAGCAGGAGCATCGGGTAACGACCAGATCACATTTTCCCAGAGAATACCCAATGTTCGTCTCATGCAAGATAAAACAGTTACCCTACAATTCCATGCTAAAGGACACACAATAGGCCAACAAATGTCTGTTGGTTTCACTCAGGTGTTTGGAATATCGGGTGGACCTGATGAATTCGGAGACGGAGGAACCGCATCTGATGCAGTTCAGGTAGAGGGACAGCAAATTAACCTATCAACAGATTGGGTCAAGTACACTCTACAATACAATGTTCCGAGCATCACTGGAAAATTCATAGGAACTAGTGGTTCAAACTACACCGAATTAAATATGTTCCTCCATGCAGGACCAACAGCGGCAAAATCAACTCACAGAAATTTGCCTGGAGCAATTACATATCTTGGTGATACATTAGATATCGGAACCGTTCAACTAGAAGGCGGAGTTGATGCATCCCAGATCGAGAATATCTCCTCTAGTACAAGTTTCATTGACATGATTGGAGCACAGGTCACGGGAATTGCATCAGGACAAATCATTCGAGGTTCATCTCTTGAGGCGAATGCAGGGACAATTGGTTCATACGAAGGAATTACTACAGCAAAATTCCCATCAGCGGGTGCAACGATCTATGTCAATCTCAACGATTCGAACGGATCTTCGGGCAACAACATATTGAAGTACGGACAGTTTTACAATACTTCGGCCGCGACTGATCCGATTTATATCGTCTCACCATCAGAATTTGGTGATAGGGCGGGATCGGTCACCGATGATATAGAACAGGTAACATGTCTCGCTTTTCCGAATGCAGACGATAAAACTATTTTAGAAATTATATCAACTAATGAGTTAGAATCGGCAGGAGTACAAAATGCCGTGCTAAATATTCTAGCGATTCAACTCGGTGTTGCTGGAAGTCTTTTAGGTGGTGATGTTGGATCTGCTGGTTCGGGTTCGAATGATAGCACAGACACCGAGGGCGGAGATGCGGGCACAGATGACGGTGCAGACACAGACGAAGACGACGGAACATGCGAAGAATGTCAACCACTTTGATTAAGGAATCAATAAATGGGTAGCGAAGTAGGATCAATAAAACGAAAAAGAGATCAGGTTGGTATTTTCAGAACCGATGTTGTTGTCCATGTCTCTCCTAGAGGTAGTGACTCGAACGCTGGATTGTCCGAATCGACTCCTTTTAGAACTGTAAAGAAAGCGTTTGCTTTCTTGAAGAATTACACATTTTTAGAAGAAGCAAAAGTTACCATTCGATTGGCGGCTGGAGTTTATAAAATATCAGAAACTCTCGTCATGGATCATCCTCAATCAGATCGAATAACCTTAGAAGGATCCGAAGGTCTAGTTAGTGGAATTTCTGAAATTTCATCTTACACCGATACAACTTCATATGTGGGTAGAGTAGGTTCAAGCACTTACAAGAAAATTGTTCGTAGTGTGAACGAAAACGGAGTATATGATCAAGGTCAAAGATACAATATGACCGCAAAGTTTTTCACGTCCATCAATCCGTTTCCTCAATCACTGAGAGATTCGTCAGGGAAGTATGTCGTAATATCGCCTTTAGATTCAAGTTACGAAATTCCGATGACTTATAATACGTCATCCATCGGTTTAGGTTCATTGAACGATAACACCGATGTACAAAGGTATGACGAAACTCAAGTAACACTACGAAGATTTTATGGTTATGGCGCTCAAAAAATCAAATCCAACACCAATGATGTTGGAACTTCTTCGATACTACTGGACAACAGAATTCGTAATATCAATCCTTGGACTGATGTAGTAGGAGCCGTTACGAACAGAAATCAATCTTTAGCAGATCCCAGAAGAACTACTCCATATGTTAGCCCGAACGCAAGTGTTCCTGTAAGATACGTCGGAACTACCATCCAAGTTATTGGTGACATTACAGCACTGAAAATCGACAATGCAACACTGACAATCAAAGACTTGATTTTTGAAGGTCGTGATCCATCAGAATCCACAGCGACTCCTTTAAAGTCGGAAGGTATTCTTGTCACTGATAGTGGCGTATGCAAGTTAGGTCAAGGAATTGTCGTTGCCAATTTTGACACGGGGATCCGAACAGAAAACAAATCTCTGCTAACCCAAACCAGTACCACCATGAATCCTTACCAGTCAGTATCGAACTGTAAAACTGGTATCCTAATTTGTGACGGTTCATCGTGCGTATTGAATGGTGTGTTTGTCACGGGCTGCTGGAATGACGGAATCGTCGTAAATGGTCACTCTGATGCAGATCTGTCGAGTTGTGCAGTAATAGGTTGCGGCAGACATGGTTATATTGCAACTCGTAACAGTGATATCAATGCTAACCGTTGTATGTCTTTATACAACGTACAGAATTCGACTGTCGGTTTTTCTGTCAATACTCAATCAGGAATCGGATTTGGTGGTAAACTAAACTCCAATATAGAATGCGTTGGGTGTTTATCTTTCCGAAATGGATACGGATACTATGCAGACAAAAACGGTTCTGTCATGTTATCTTCATCGGACAGCAGAGACAATATGGACTATGCCGTCTCGATCGCAGAAAATGCTAATTCTATAATCGGACCTTTCTTTCATTCAGAAGCCGATGCAGCAGGAGTGCTCTGTACAGATTCTGCCTGCTGTAAAGTTTTATACTCGAAGTTTAACAATGTGGGATTTGATACGGTATCAGGAGAAGTTGGTTCATGCTTCACTGTCACTGCGATGGGGAATGTCAGCACATATGATGTCGCTGTTAATAACTACGCAAAAAACTGCTTCGAGGGTATGTACAATTCTATCATAGTGGGTGACGGAATCACTATCAGCGAACATGCAAATACATCAGGAGATTCTTGCAATGTAACCTATGGTACAGTCATAAGATTATCCAATGCTGATCTGGGAGCAAGGGGAGTAAATAGGTATTCTTTACAGAATGGAACTGTAGAAATTAACGGAGTACAGGTCAATGAGTGATGAAAAACGTATCCTAATTTATGACGACGAAGGAAATGTAAAAGAAAACATTCCATACAGTCACGAAAATTCTCTTAGACCGTTAAACAGCAATGAAAATATGGCGGTTATTCCTACGGGAATCAAACTCGCATCTTTCGCAGACACAACGGACAGTATCGTAAAGCAGAATGTGCCCAAGATCTTGCGATCAGAAAAAGGCAAATCTCATGACATCGATATTTCGGGACCAACTCGTCACATTATTCCTCAGAGAATTCAACAAACCTCAGAGGTCGTAGGAAAAATTATTCTAGGCGGACAGCACAGATACGGATCTACCCTAGACGGAGCATATTATGGTTCGGGTTCCACAATGTTCTTTGACTTCAACTATCCCACGGAGTTCGACGAATTAAAACTCACTCGGGGAGACAACTTCCAGATCTTAAATACTGGATATACCTTAGTAGACGGAATCTATAAATTTCGTTCGTATGATCAAGGAAAAGTAAGAACGTCAAAAGTTCTCGGTTCAACGGGTTCCGGAGGATCAACGGCCGATACATTTACATTTAGCAGTGGATCAACAGGATTCCATATGATTCGTCTCCAACAAGTGTCAGGAAGCACTCACGGAGCAAGTGCTAGTGTCGAAGGGTGTGGTGTATATTCATATTCCGAAAATATACGTCAATCAAGATATCCTGTCATTAATAATAATCCCGATAGTGTTTCAGGATCAGCCGGCAATCCAGCATTCCATGATGGAAGTGCATACAAGTTCGGTCACTCGTCTGCTAGATTTCCAGTCACAGGAAGCACTGGAACTCACTTATCAATAGATCACTCAGACGATTTTACTCCCACGGATTCCAGCAACTCCGTTTACTTTAGATTATCATTCTGGGCAAAGTTCAATTCAAGTTCGCCAGGCAAAGACATGGTATTGGTCAGTCAGGCTAATGCAGCGGGGACTGGTGTCTATGAACTGAAGTATACACACAGCGGCGCGAATCGTCTCACATTCACATATTCGACTAACGCTAGCGGGAGTGATCTAGACAACTCCTTTATCGCAACATTACTGGTAAGTATAACTTCGTGGAATCACATTCAGGTTGAGGTTGCACCAAGTAAAGAAGTGAGAATTTATGTAAACGGAACTCTTGTTGCAACTGACGCTATCGGAGGAAGCGAAGTAGTATTCTCTAATGTCACGGATGCACCCTTTGTCATTGGAGCAAGGTCAGATGGTTCTTTGCCCTTTGAAGGATGGATCGACGAAGTAGAAATGTTATGGGCATCCGACACTGTTACAGGAAGCGGAATCTACTTCATGGGCGGTGCGACTGGTTCTACGATGGCGGTAGGAACAACATTCGCGGTTCCCACAGGTGGTGTCACAGGATCAACATATACAAGTTTACTTTTCAATATGAATGGCCCAAGTGGTTGTCAGTTATTCACCGAAGATGGTCACCAACCACTGGAGACTAATGCTAACGTTGTCGGATATGACGACGACAGAAGAATATTACTAATATCAAATTATGGACAAACGGGAAGTTCAAGTTCCTTTTCCAAAACTAAAGGTTTTGTCAAGGGATATGATGAAGGACTAACAGACGGAACACCGGGGACTACCAATCCAGCCAATAGTACATCTAGACACCCGTTCTTAGGTGAAATCATTGGTATCACTGCTCAGGGTGCCAACGTGACAAATCTCAAGAGAGTTCTCGGATACCAACAAGAAACCAATAGCATGAGAGATATGTTCTATGTTGGTATGACTGGGAGCAGTGGTGCTTGCGGCGACTTCAAAAACCTATTCGGTGTTGCTGGTGCATGTGCGGCATTCGGAAGCAGGGTTCTGACATTCTCCCCAGGCGATTATGATATGACAAGAATGAATAAGTCATTATTGTCAACGGGTGTAGGTGGAGTTTCTTTATCCCAGTCATTGTTCTTCTACGATCTTGCAGGATCATCGTTTCCGATCACCGAAGCACAATTGGCTGCCTTCCAATCAGATTGTTCGATCTACAGACGGGCAAAAGAAAATGATGTTGTCAGTCAACTTTCTAGCATCTATAACGCAACTACGCTAAGTGGTTTGGCAGCAACAAGCAAAACTCAATCAATCTCGGTAGATTACTCGCCGTTTGCAGGAACAGGAAAACTACCAACTCCATCAGCCGGAAGAGATTACACAGGAACCTTTGTGTTCCGTGGTGCTAAGTGAAATTTGTTCAGACGGAGAATACAGTTTCTATTAACGGCAAACACTTTGATATAGACTTGTTTTTGAAGATTGAACCCGATTACCCGTATGATCCAAAATGGATGCGAGTGTACGAACCAAATATTCGTCACACTCTATCCAATGGAAGAGTATCGAAATCTGAACCAAATAAATGTAGGGAAGCAGACAGATATTTGACCCGAGCAAGTGATATGATCTATTTAAAAGCCTATTTACACAGTGAGAGGTAGACTGTCTCCTACATAATAATATAAAGGAGAATCTAAAATGGCATTACCCACAACCAGAGAAGATCTCAAGCAGTATTGTCTTCGAAAACTAGGCGCCCCCGTCATCGAAATAAACGTGGACGATTCTCAACTAGAGGATCGTATTGATGATGCTCTCTCCCTTTTTGCAGAGTATCATTTCGACGGTGTCGAAAAGCGATACTATAAGTATGAGGTAACTCAAGACGATATCGACAGAAGCAAAACAGATCTGAACGGTGGTTATATTTCTACCGATGCTATCGACCCTTCTATCATGACAATCGTCAGACTCTTTCAGTTTTCTGAAAGCACTGTCAATATGTTTGATGTTCGTTACCAAATGGCACTGAATGATTTCTACGGAATCCGTACAGGCATGGGCAGCATTTCAAACTATGTCATGACAAAGAATCACCTCTCCCTCCTTCAGCAAATGCTCGATCCAGAGAAAATGATTCGTTTCACTCGTGTAACAAATAAATTATATGTGGACATGAATTGGGACGAAGATGTAGAGCCAGGAACCAACTTAGTCTTTGAATGTTATTCGAAGATTGATCCCGAAACTTATGGCGAGATCTATAAAGATAAGTTCCTTCTGAAGTATACCACAGAATCATTCAGATATCAGTGGGGTGCAAACCTTTCCAAGTATGACGGAATCCAATTGCCTGGTGGTGTACAGTTCAATGGTAGACAAATTATGGACGAAGCCAGGGAAAGACTGGACAAGTTGGAAGAAGAAATGTCACTTCGATACGAGTTACCTCCAGATTTTATGGTAGGATAATATGGCAAAGAACAGTTACTTCAGAGACGTAAATACAGAGAACGATCTTCTCCACGACTTGACCATTGAAACTATAAAGATTCATGGTCGTGATATGGTGTATATTCCTCGTACTCTCGTGAACGAAGATCAACTGTTTGGCGAAGATACCATTTCTAAATTTGAAAATGGTGTCGAGATTGAAATGTATATTCAGTCGGTTGATGGTTTTGGTGGTGACGGAGATTTCATCAGCAAGTTCGGCCTTGAGATTCGTGATACAGTAGAACTGGTAGTATCTAAAAGAAGATTCGAAGAATCATTTTCTCATGATTCAGAGATCACTCGACCGAGAGAGGGTGATCTGGTTTACTTTCCTTTGACCAAGGGTGTGTTCGAAATCAAGTTCGTAGAACATGAAAATCCATTCTATCAACTAGGTAAGTTGTACACCTATAAACTATCATGCGAACTCTTCAACTACAGTCATCAGGACATGGACACTGGTTTCTCTGAGATCGATGAGGTTGAGGGCAACGAGAATACTCTTGCTATTGATCTCACGATGGGATCTCTTGTCGGAACCACAGCAGATTACTTCGACGGAGAGACCATATATCAGGGTGCTTCTCTTGCTCTTGCTACGGCAACAGCAGTTGTTGTCGATTGGAACTCCAGCACAAAGGTTCTTCGGATCGATCAGGTCAAGGGAAGAACAGATGCAAACGCGGACGAACTCATTCTCGACTCTTCTGCGTTTAGTAACGGAACGAATGTTGTTGGTGGCGATTCGGGAACCATCTATGCACTATCTTCACAGGCTACATCCGACACTATCGTTGGTCAGGATGGTTATAACGATAGTTCATCAATAGACAAATTCGCTGATAAAAATGATCTGATTGACTTCACGGAAACAGATCCATTCTCGGAGGGTAACTTCTAATGTTTGGACATTTTTATCACAACACGGTTAGGAAATTAGTTGTAGCATTCGGAACTCTCTTCAACGAAATTGATGTGAAGAGATACAATGCCGATGGGTCTGTCAAAGAAACCATACGAGTTCCTTTGGGTTATGGATCTAAAGAAAAGTTTCTAGTTCGTCTTCGTCAGCCAAGTTCTATCAGTGATGATCCTAAAACTAGAGTCACCACTCCCCGTCTCGGGTTTGAGATGACAGGGTTTGCTTATGATAGCAGCCGAAAAAGAAACACGTTACAGAAGAGACTGACGACTGGAGCAACTCAAGAAGGTACTTACATACGAAGTAACTTCTCAGAAGTTCCCTACACTTTTGATTTTACTGTTTCCATTTTCGCCAGAAATATGGATGATGGTTTACAGATAGTAGAACAAATTCTTCCGTTCTTCACGCCAGAATTTACAATCACGATGAAAGTGAATGATCTCAACACAAGCATCGATGTTCCTATCGTAATCAATAGTGTCAGTCAAACAGACGAATATGATGGAGATCTTGAATCTACGCGGCTTCTAACATTCGATATTAACTTCACTGCAAAGTCTTATGTGTATGGTCCTATCAAAGAAGGCAAGGTTATCAAGGATATCATCATTACAAATTTCCTTGCCGACTTTACCAGCACGGGTGGAATCACTGGTGCAACAGGAGCACTTTCTCGCGTAGATATTGGTGTCACTGGACCCAGCGGAGCAGACTCGAACCTCGTCACTGGGTTCTCCGCAGACACACAACTTTATGTTTATGGTTATACGGCGGGGAATACAGGAGGACCTGGTATAGATATTCTGGGTAATACAATATGAAAAAGAAAACGGTTGACGAAAAACTTTCCGAAGCCCTTGAGATTGAAGCAGTTGAGCCAGAGATTACTGAAGAACCAAAAGAGATTGAAAAGTCACAACCTAAAGCGATCGAAGTATCTGCTGATGTTGACTTGAAACGAGACTACAAACATGCTCGTCGTAATCTCAGGGATCTTATCAAAACAGGAAACACTGCAATCGAGGGGAATACTCAACGTAGCGTCCGAGGGAGAACATCCTCGTGCATACGAAGTCGCTGCACAGTTAATCAAAGTAGTGGCAGACACCAACAAAGATCTGATGGATCTGCACAAGAAGATTAAGGACATCAAATCTGACGATGTTAAGTTGACACAGAACAATACTAATAATGCGATCTATGTCGGATCAACAAGTGAATTGCAATCTCTGATTAATACTTCTAGATCATCAGTAAAAAGAATTCGTGATAATAATGAGGATGTGATTGATGGCGGGATATGAAAAAGAAGGTTACTTAGGAAATAAAAATTTAAAAGCATCAGGATCAGAAGTAGAATTTACTAAAGAGCAAGTAAAAGAATATATCAAATCTTCTAAAGATCCTCTGCATTTTATTCGTAAGTACGTCAAGATTGTTTCTCTTGATGAGGGACTCGTTCCCTTTAAAATGTATGACTTCCAAGAGGACATTATAAATAAGGTTCACGAAAACCGATTTGTTATTGCCAAACTGCCCCGACAGACAGGCAAATCAACAACAATGATTTCATATCTGCTCCATTACATCCTGTTCAATCAGGATGTTAATGTGGCTATTCTTGCTAACAAACAGGCAACAGCAAGAGAACTTTTGCATAGGCTGAAGTTAGCATATGAATATCTGCCTCTTTGGATGCAACAAGGTATCGTAGAATGGAACAAGGGGATCCATTATCCTAGAGAACGGTTCTAAGATCATCGCCTCGTCCACCTCAGCGTCCGCTGTGCGTGGTGGATCGTTCAACATGATCTTCCTCGACGAATTCGCGTTCGTCCCGCAGGGAGTCGCTGAGGAGTTCTTCTCGTCCGTCTACCCCACCATCACCTCTGGTAAATCTACAAAGGTATTGATCGTGTCCACCCCGAAAGGGCTGAACATGTTCTATAAGTTCTGGAACGATGCCGTCAATGAGAGAAACGAGTATGTGCCTATTGAAGTCCACTGGTCTGCCGTTCCAGGCAGAGATTCTAAGTGGAAAGAACAGACAATTGCTAACACATCAGAGGAGCAGTTCCGTGGCGAGTTCGAATGTGACTTCATTGGGTCCACATCTACTCTCATATCATCTGCCAAACTAAAATGTCTGACATACGAAAAACCGATTATAGAAAATGATGAAGGTCTCAGGATATATTACAAACCCCAAGAGGGACACAAATATGTTATGACTGTTGATACCTCCAGAGGTCAGGGTAAAGATTATAGTGCGTTCACTGTAATCGACGCTACGCAGATGCCGTATAAAGTAGTTGCCACTTATAGAAACAACACTATATCACCGATGCTTTACCCCACAGTTGTTCATGCTATATGTAAACAATACAACGAAGCGTATTGCCTAATTGAGATTAATGATATTGGAGGACAGGTAGCAGATGTTCTGCACGCAGATCACGAATATCAAAACATTGTGACAGTAATCACAAAGGGAAGAAAAGGACAAATGGCTTCTTGGGGCGGATTCGGTTCAGGTGCGGCAATGGGACTAAGAACAACCACGGTCACTAAAAGAGTGGGATGTTCTGTTCTGAAAAATCTCATTGAAGAAGATAAATTAATGATCACGGATGATCAGATCATGCAGGAACTATTTTCCTTTGTTGCACGAAAGCAGTCGTACGAAGCAGAAGATGGACACAACGACGATCTCGTAATGTCCTTAGTCATATTCGGTTGGTTGACAACACAGGGCATGTTTAACGAATTTATCGAAGGATCTTTTCGTGATGCACTGTATGAAGATAAGATTAAGAAACTGGAAGAAGAGATGTCACCCTTCGGTTTCATTAATGATGGGTCAGAAGAAACCTCATTTGTTGATGCAGAAGGAACTCGATGGCATGGTGCGTCAGATGGTGATGACGACAAAGGAATGTTCTGGTGAACACAGAGAAATCCTAAATAAAAATGATCCGTTTGAATATGAAATAAGACGGTCCTAATCAAAGGAGATTAATATGGGATTTCAAGTCAGCCCAGGCGTTAACGTCACAGAAATCGATCTGACGACGATCGTCCCAGCAGTAGCCACAACAGCCGCAGGTATGGCGGGTGTTTTTCAGTGGGGTCCTGCTGAGGAGATTACCCTAGTCGATTCTGTAAACACCCTCAAAAGAAGGTTCGGTGGTCCAGACGATGACACTTTTGGATATTTTTTCACTGCTGCTAACTTCCTCGGATACGGAAACAACCTTAAGGTTGTTCGTACTGTAGGAACTAACGCTAAGAATTCTACCACTAGCGGCACGGGTGTTTTAATTAAAAATGAAACAGATTTCGAGTCTGCTGCCAGAACAGATAATGCATTTTATGCTAAGTACGCAGGACCTCTTGGAAATGCACTCGCCGTTCATGTGTTTGATGGTAGCGTTGCCGGTGATGGTATTGTAGGAATCAGCGTTGGAGATGCAACTACTCTAGGAAACACTCTTAGTGTAGGATCTTCAAGTATGTTCTTAAGCACGGGAGTAGGAACATTAGGAATCACTGCTCAGATTGGGGATATCATCAGACTCCCAACTGGTCAGTCCGTTACAATCAAAACTGCGATTTCAGGTGCGACTGTTGCACAGATTACCCCCGTAACTAGTTTAGAAGTTGCAGTTAGTTCTCTCACTGGTGCAACTCTTGAATCCAAATTCCGAAACTTATTCTCCTCTTTTGATCCCACCACTGAAGATGTAGATAAAGCAGGAGGAACTAATGATGTTATTAATATTGCTGTAGTTGATCACACTGGAGCATGGACTGGGGTCAAAGGTTCAGTTCTTGAAACTTTCGAGGGTCTTTCTAAAGCATCTGATGCCAAAAAGTTCTCGGGAGAAAGTAACTTCTATCAGGACATAATCAACAATCAGAGTGCTTATGTTTGGGCTGGAAGCACGGCCAACACCAGTCTCTATAGTGGTGCAAGTAAATTGAAGGCTAACACTACCTTTGCCAACATAGCGACTAGCACAACGTTAAGTAGTGCGGGTTATTATGGAGTCGCTCTAAGTGGAGGTGGAGTTACTGCCTCTGAAGCAGAGACTCAACTGTACACTAGCGGATATGACAAATTTTCGGACCCAGAAACTGTCGATGTTTCGCTCATTCTTGGTGGACCTGCAAGTTCCACAGTTCAGAGTCTAATCATTGATCTGTGCGATGCTCGTAAAGATTGCATGGCGTTCGTGTCACCCGTAACTTCTGCTGATTACATTAACAAAGAAGCAGGAGTCGCTACCACTAACGCCATCAACTACCGTAAGAATACTCTCAATAAGAGTTCGTCCTACGCCGTTATGGATAGTGGTTACAAGTACATGTACGACAACTTCAACGGTATCTACAGATACGTTCCACTAAACGGCGATATTGCTGGACTTCTTGCTCGCACCGAACAAGAAAATGAGGCTTGGTTCTCACCCGCAGGTTTCAACCGTGGTCAAATTCGCGGAGTTGTGAAACTCGCTTTCAACCCCAAGCAGACACACAGAGATGAACTTTATAAAAATAACATTAATCCTGTTGTTTCCTTCCCCGGCGAAGGTACTGTTCTCTTTGGCGATAAGACTCTACAAACCAAACCAAGTGCGTTTGATAGAATTAACGTCCGACGCCTCTTCATCATTCTGGAGAAGGCAATCGCCACTGCTGCCAAGTTCCAACTCTTCGAGTTCAACGACGAGTTTACTCGCTCGCAGTTCCGCAACCTAGTCGTTCCATTCCTCCGCGACGTTCAGGCTCGTAGAGGTATAACTGACTTTAAAGTTGTATGTAATGAGTCAAACAACCCTGGCAGCGTTATAGATAGAAATGAGTTTGTTGCTGACATCTACATCAAACCAACTCGCTCTATTAACTTTATTCAGTTGAACTTCGTTGCTACTGCTAGTGGCGTTTCGTTCGAAGAGGTCGGTGGATGATAAGGGGCCCTTCGGGGCCCCGCAACCCAAAGGAGATTCCTAGATGAATATTAAGAACTTCCAATCTGCATTGACTCAAGGTGGCGTTCGTACGAACCTCTTCGTGGTCGAAGGTAAGATTGGTGCAAACACAAGTAATAAGACTCGCTTTCTTGTGAAGGCAGCAGAACTTCCTGCTGCTAACCTTGGTATAGTCAGCGTTCCATACCGTGGTCGCACGATCAAAATGCCAGGTGATCGTTCGTTCGATTCATGGTCATTAACTATTCTTATGGATGGTGATTATGAACTACGCAACAAGTTTGAAGCCTGGTCCAACCTTATCAACCAGTTCGAAGCAAACACTCCTGACGTTCAGGGCGGATTCTTCACTAGTGCTGGTTCTGGTTTTAACACTGATGTGTTCTGTGACTGGAAGGTTTCGTCCCTAAATAGACAGGGTAACGCAATTAAAACCTACAACTTCGTAGGTGCTTACCCAGAAAGCATTAGTTCAGTTTCCGTCAGTTCGGATAATGAAAGCACAATTGGTGAATTTACTGTTACTCTACAGTACCAGTATTGGTTAGCAAGTACGGGACAGGGTAGTGCATCAGATAAAACAAGACCAACTGATGCTGATACCAACACTGATCCCGAAAACGCTCTATGATATGAAAGTGATTAATTTATGCCGATTAACTTGTTTGGTTACAATATCGAGAAAGCAAAATCTGACTCGGACAAGGTAGTATCATTCGTACCACCTGACACAGAAGATGGCGCATCAATCGTTCAAGGTGGGGGCTTTTACGGCTCCTACCTTGATTTTGATCCGTATGTTAAGAACGATATCGATCTAATCTACAAGTATCGAGATATGGCCCTTCACCCCGAGGTAGAAATGGCCATCGATGATATTTGCAATGACTCCTTAGTGTTTGATGATGAGCGAGTTGCTATCAGTCTCAATCTAGACAAAACTTCATTATCGACAAACATTAAAAAGAGAGTACATGAAGAATTCGATGGAGTTCTCAAACTTCTTCGTTTTCGTTCTCGTGGTCATGAAATTTTCCGCAAGTGGTATACCGAGAGTCGGCTTTATTACCATATGATTTTGGATCCTAAGTCGCCCAAAAAGGGGATCGTTGAGATACGACCTATCGATCCGACTAAGATCCGAAAGGTAAAGAGCGTAAAAAAGAAGCCGATACAAGATAACAGTTCCATGCCCGTTACTCTATACGGAGACACGGAAGAATTTTACATCTATAACGAGAGACAAACGGGAACAAATACAGCAGGACAGCAGGCAAATGCAGGAGGAATGGACACTGGACTGAAAATCCTTCCCGATGCAATCTGTTACATCAATTCTGGTCTGTATGATTCCACACGAAGAAGAGTTTTCGGATATCTCCAGAAGGCAATCAAACCGCTGAATCAACTTCGTATGATTGAAGACGCCGTTGTCATCTATCGAATCTCCCGTGCTCCCGAGCGTCGTGTCTTCTATGTGGATGTCGGTAATCTCCCGAAGAATAAAGCCGAACAATATCTCCGAGATATTATGAATCGTTATCGTAATAAGTTAGTTTACGATGCAAGTAGTGGTGAGATGCGTGACGACCGTAAGCATATGTCTATGCTTGAAGACTATTGGATGCCTCGCCGTGAAGGTGGCAGAGGAACCGAGATCACCACCCTTGACGGTGGTCAGAATCTGGGCGAGATGGAAGATGTAGAATACTTCAAGAAGAGACTATATCAGGCTCTTCATGTTCCCACCTCCCGTATGGAAGCAGATAATGGCTTCAACATGGGTAGATCTGCCGAGATCTCTAGAGACGAAGTGAAGTTTTACAAGTTTGTAGAACGACTTCGAACCAAGTTCAATGAACTGTTTATTAATCTTTTGAGAACACAACTTGTAATCAAAGGTGTCATGAGCAAAGAAGAGTTTGAAGATATCACTCAGGATATACTCTTCGACTATAACCGTGATAATTACTTCAGTGAACTCAAAGAAACAGAAATTATGAAAGAGCGTATCGAAATGATGCGAGATGTGGGTGAATTCATCGGTCAATACTTCTCGAAGGAATATGTGTACAAGAAAATCCTTCGTTTGACGGAAGAAGAGGCTGACGAAATGAAGAAACAGATAGATAAAGAAAGGGAGGAAGATCCTCCCGTAGATGATGAATTTGGAGATCCTAATGCCAGAAAATGAATACAGTGACATGTTCAAGGCTGTTGTAGACAGCAACGTTGTAGACTTTGAAGATTCGTTTAAGAGAGCGATCTCCACTAAAGTTTCCGAAAGACTTAGAGATGCAGAAATTTCTATGTCTTCATCTCTCATGCAAAACCAAACAGATTCCGAAGAAGGAGATAACGAAGATGAACGAGAAGATGACTGAAGCAGCGATCGACGGAAACTTCACCGAGTTTTCCGATATGCTCAAAGAAGAACTCAACCGAAGAGTCCACGAACTCATCGAGTCTCGTATTCAGGACGTTACCGACGAGACATGGAATGTTTGCGAATCCTGCGAAGATGATGTATGGGATGATGATGACATCGAAGAGATGTACAATGACCAATACGAAGAAGATCTCGAAGGAATGAATATTGGCGAAGGTGATGATCACGATACCCGTGAACTTCACCTCTATGCTTCCAATCATGCCGATCTTCACCGTCAGCGTATGACTCCTATTCATAAGAACCTTCGCAACAAGCAAGCCTCTGGAACCTATGATAGTGATAAGGCACATAAAGCCTTCGGTCACGCTGCAAAAGATGCCGCTGATCGCTACCACAAGGATCATGGTCATCGCTTCTCGGTCGCAACCCGAAAGGCTGTTGCTTCCAAGATGAGAGACGAGTTTGAGTCCGATTCAAAGGACGGTGAACACGATCACCTTCTTCACAAGAAGCACAAGGGTCATAAGGTAGGAGAGTCCGTGGAGGACATGAGTGAAATGCCTTTAGTCGGAACTCGTAGCATTAGCCGCGATGAATATAAAGCAATGCTTGCTAAAATAGGAACTACTAGATCTGGCATGAAAGCCAAGGTTAAAAAGGGTCGAGAAGACGCAAAGAAGAGTTCCGAAACTAAGAAAGAAGAAGTTGAAATAGACGAAGCCATGGGCGGAAGTCTGAAAGATGTCCGCAAGCAAGCGATGAAGAATCAAAAGAAGAGAAGTAAAAAGGCTAAGAAAGATCACGATGGTGACGGAAAGATTGAAACTGGTTCTCAGGAATTCATGGGTTCAAGAGACAAAGCAATCAAAGCAGCGATTGCTGCAAGGAAAGGCAACTGATGTTACTAATCACTGAAGTCAACGAAGATGTCCAACTTGTTTGCGAGGAAACAGATGGAAAGAAAAACTATTCCATCAAAGGTATCTTCATGCAAGCAGAAAAAGTAAACCGTAATGGTAGAAGATATGGAAGAGATACCCTTTTCGGTGAAACCAATCGCTACATTGATAAGTATGTCAAGGGAAGCAGAGCACTAGGCGAACTGGGTCATCCAGACGGTCCAACTGTAAACCTCGAAAGAGTATCGCACTTAATCAACGATCTTCGTTACGAAGGTAATGATGTATACGGTGAGGCCAAAATCCTAGACACACCATACGGAAAGATTGTACAAAATCTTATCGATGGCGGAGCAAAACTAGGCGTTTCTTCCCGTGGAATGGGTTCAATCAAAAATGTGGGTGGTGTAAACGAAGTTCAAGAAGACTTCATGCTATCCGCAGTTGATATCGTTGCAGATCCTTCTGCTCCTGATGCCTTTGTTGATGGTATCATGGAAGGAAAAGAATGGATTTATGATGATGGTATTTTCAAAGAAAGACAAATTGAAAACTACCGAAGACGTATTCAGGAAGCAACACGAAAAGAACTAGAAGAAGAAAAACTTGAGGTCTTCAAAAACTTCATCCAAAATCTTTGATCATATAAATAAATTGAAACTTTCAGAGCAAAGGAGTCTATAAATGGACTATACCGATCCAGTCGAAGTAGCAAAACAACTACTCGCAGAAGAGCAAGTAGTTGTCAACGAGGCTGAAACAATTCTTGACCTCGATGATGAACAGGACACCCAAGGCAAAAAGCCTAAGATTGATACCGATAAGGGAACCGAAGGTAAGGCTTCGAAAAACCAGGCTAGCGTAAAGATGAAGTCATCCGCCGCAAACGCCAAGGTCGAAAAGCCTTCCATGACTAAGGAGCATCTTGATGCTCTTTTCAACGGCGAAGATCTCTCAGAGGATTTCAGAAGTAAAGCAGCCACTATCTTCGAGACTGCCATCAATGAGCGTACTAGCGCCGTTGAAGGTGAACTCTACGAAGCATACGAAGTTGCCCTCACTGAAGCCGTTGAGAAACTTCAGCACGAAATCACCGAGCGTCTTGATGACTATCTTGGATATGTCGTCGAGAACTGGATGAAGGAAAATGAAATCGCTGTCGAAAGTGGTATTCGTACCGAAGTCGCAGAGAACTTCATTGGTGGACTCCGAGATCTCTTCGAGTCTTCCTTCATCGATGTCCCCGAAGAGAAGTATGATCTTGTTGACGGACTCGCTACCGAGGTAGAGGAACTTCGTTCCCGTCTCGATGAAGCCGTCAATAATAACATCGAACTCAGCAAGGACAAGACTTTCGCTGATTGTGCTCTCGTATTCGAAGAGAAGACCGAAGGTCTCTTGGAGACTGAAGTCGATCGTCTTCGTACTCTCGCCGAAGGTATTGAGTTTGACGGTGTTGATCAATTCACCGAGAAACTCGACACTCTCATTGAGTCGTACACCGAGAACTCACCAATCACCGAAGAAACTGATGTCACTACCCCCGAAGAAGGTGTTCAGCCTTCCGCTGGGACCCCACTCATGGAGGCGTATTCACGCGCCCTCCGTAACCCAAACAAGTGAAATTTTAGATTTCATAAATAAAGAAGATTTCTAACTAGGAGAAATAAAAATGGACAACTTAGGTTCAACCGAAATGTTACAAGAGAAGTGGGCTCCCGTGCTTAACCACGCTGACCTACCTTCAATCGAAGACCCCTATAAGAAGAACGTCACTGCTGTCGTTCTCGAAAACCAAGAGAAGGCTGTTCGTGAACAGTATCTCGCAGAAGCAGCACCAACCAACGCCGCAGGTGGCGGTATGTCACCAGTCATCGGTGGTGAGGGAAACATCAAGGGATTTGATCCCATCCTTATCTCGCTCGTTCGTCGTGCCATGCCCAACCTCATGGCTTACGATGTATGTGGTGTCCAGCCCATGACTGGTCCCACTGGACTTATCTTCGCCATGCGTGCTAAGTACGACGCAGCGAACTCGGCCAACGAGGCTCTCTTCAACGAGGCTCAGAACCGTGCTGGTGTTACTGGAACTCTTCCCACCTACACTGCCGCGGGTGATGTTGTTCAGGGTAACTACGAAGGATTCACCGCCGATCCAATCGAAGGTCTCGATCCCTTCACCCGCTCGGACGCTGAAACTCTTGGTGACGCCGCGGGTAACGCCTTCCCCGAGATGGCATTCTCAATCGAGAGAACCGCTGTCGAAGCGAAGAGTCGTGCCCTCAAGGCTGAGTACAGCACCGAACTCGCTCAAGACCTCAAGGCCGTTCACGGACTTGATGCTGAGAGTGAACTCGCTAACATCATGTCCAGCGAAATTCTCGCTGAGATCAACCGCGAAGTAATGCGTACGATCTACCGTGGTGCTAAACTTGGTGCCCAGCAACTCGACCTCTTTGGACGAGCAGCAGGAACTACCTCACAGTCATACACCGAAGGAACTGGTGTTAGCACTGGTGTTACCGTTGCTGATGCTCTCGGTGGATCGTTCGGTCGAGGTGTTGGTGGTGTCTACGACCTCGCCCGTGACTCGGACGGTCGATGGAGTGCAGAGCGATACAGAGGACTCATGTTCCAGATCGAACGTGAGTGCAACCGTATCGCTAAGGATACCCGTCGTGGTAAGGGCAACTTCATCATCTGCTCGTCAGATGTTGCTTCCGCCCTCGCTATGAGTGGATTCCTTAACATCAGTCCTGCTCTCGCAACCAGCCTGAACGTTGACGACACTGGCAACACCTTTGCTGGTACACTCAACGGTAAGATCAAGGTTTACATTGATCCTTACGCTGGACCTGGTGTAGCCCACACCGCTGCTGCGGATGCTGGACGTGACTTCGTATGTGTCGGATATAAGGGAACCAGCCCATATGATGCTGGACTCTTCTACTGCCCATACGTTCCACTCCAGATGGTTCGTGCTGTTGGTGAGGATACTTTCCAGCCCAAGATCGGATTCAAGACCCGTTACGGTCTTGTTAACAACCCATTCGTTAGTATCAACACTGCGAGTACCTCCGATCCCACCGCAGCCCAGTCGTTCCGCAAGAACCAGTATTACCGCATCTTCCGCGTAGACAACCTACACGGTATCGGATCTGGTCTTCAGAACAACATCTGATTCTAATTAGAATCAAGTCAACGGTAGAGCGGGGGATCGAAAGATCCCCGGCTTTCTTTTATACATACAGTATGGAGGAGTTATGCCTGATTACATTAGCGGTACATCGCAACTCAAAGACAATATTCTAAACAGACAGCCAAGTAACACCAATCCTTTGGTGGTTACTGACTACAGATTCACTATGCAGAGAATTCCCACAGTGACTTACTTCTGTCAATCTGCAATAGTTCCTGGCGTGAATGTCTCGGAAATTCAACAGGAAAACTATTTTGCACCAGTCAAACGACCTGGAGTTTTTCGCTTTGATGACTTATCGATTTCATATGTCGTCGATGAAGAACTCAAAAACTGGCTAGAAATTTACGATTGGATGCGAACCACATCAAACGCAGAAGACTTTAAGGACTTTGAAGGACCAGATCAATACTTCTCTGACGGAACACTAGTGATCACGAATAGTAATATGAGAGGCAAATTGGTCGTAAACTTCAAAGAACTTTTTCCCAAGAGTATTTCTAGTATTGATTTTACTAGCACATCAACTGACGCTGAACCCATCATAGCAAACGTAACTTTTGCCTATTCATCATATGACATTGAACGATTGACATAGTATGCCATCAGAAAGTCACACATTCACATACGATCCAGATTCGCAATCGGTTAGAGTAAAGGCCACACTCAAACGAGATGGAGTCGTTATTGATACTATACAGAAAACCATATTCGCCCCTCCAAGCGGTTCGCAAGAACTAGAGATCGTGGGGTCTCTTACCGATCTAAAAAATCTTATCGACGCGACTTCCGATGGAGGTGTCATCAATCTTGGTGGTGGATGTTATGCTCTCCTACCCGATGGACACCCAAACGCAATCGCCGGCGACTATGCACCAGACGGCTCTAGAGAGTGGTCTGGAATTCAATTGGACAAAGAGATAACTTTTCAGAATGGTTACATTTCGTTCTACACACCAGTCACACCCTCAGTGACCCCAGACGGAAACTCTGTGGTGATGCCGAACGATACAAATGAACCTTTCATATTTGTATTCGATCCTAATAGACAGGCCGGCCTGGGGTTAGATCCCAACCCAAGATTTGCTATGTATCCTCCACCATACAATGATTACACTTATTCATATCTTGTAGACAAAGATTCTTTCTTCTTAATGGGTCCACCCGAGGGCACCGATCGAGGAGAACTTATAATTGATCCAACGGACTCTAGCAGGTTTCACGGTTTCAAAGTATATGACGGTAGCGACATAAAATCAATTCTTGATGAAGTGGTGATAAACGAAGGGTTTGCGAACAGGACAGCCGCCGCTCAGGGTATGGGAATTGTTTTCAATCGTTTACCCAACCAGCAGTCGTTAGATACGATTGGAAGTTATGTCGAACACCCAGACGGTTCAATTGATATATTATGGGACACGGAAACTCTCCCAAACGATCCCGGACAGTATGTAAAAGAATTTAATTTCTTTGGCAGACTAACATTCGCTAACTACGGAGACCAAACCCTTGCGAAATTCGCAAAGGACGATACAAATATAATATACACTCCAGCAGATGGTGCCCCGTTACCGAGCCAACTCTTCATACCAAAAGCGTTCTCGACCACTGAACATTGTTTTAAATTAAACCGGGCCAATTTAACATTTGAAGATGTTAGTATAATAGGCTCAGGAAGAATGTCTGGCGGGAGATCGTCGTTCCAGTTCTATGCGATCAATGATGGTAGCACTATTAATCTGAGTAATACGAAACACTACTTTGGTGGCGGTTTTGTCAACTTCAGTGCCTTCGTTGGTGATCTCGATGCTGAAGATTGTGGTTTTTATGGTGCTTACCTTAGATCTATCGTGGGACCGGCCGAGATTGGAATGAAGTTTAATCGTTGCGAATTTGTAGGTGGTAATTCTAAGAGTAGTGCCATAAGTAGACAGAACGCATCAAGTTTGAACAGAGATAAAATTCCACCTCTGGAAGTGACAAATTGTTTCTTTGAATTTGCATCAAATCACGGTCAGGGGATATCAGCGTATGCAGGATCTTGGATAAACACTAAGATAAAGAATAATATATTCAAGAATATTGCCCGAGTCGTATCTCAGCAATCGATCGGAAACTTTGATGTGAAGAGAGTGAATAATTTAGTGGACTACCCAGGCTTTGTTTTTGAGAACAATTTAGTCGTAATGACTAAACTTCCCCCGCAACCGGTAGGTCAACCAACCGTCTCATACAACGGTGCTCCTTTTGATACTTGCGGAATGGAAGTAGATCCCTCAAGTGGTAATGATTGGTGGAACTCATTGAAGGATGGCAGTAAAGGTCAGAAAATATTGGGGGATAATCTCGTCACCGATGGCGGAACCATACAAAAATATCAAGTCAGATTCACAGATGATTCTTTATCTAATATCCAATTTAAATGGCAAAATCCAGAGACAGATGATCTCGATGGGTCTGATGTGTTACGTTTCCGATTGGACAGGTATAATTTTGTTGAGTCACAGAATGGTTTGGGTGATTGTTTACTTGAGATTGAGCAGAGAGGTCAATCCATAGGACAACCAGACAATGAATTTTTCGGGGTAATAGAAATATTCACACCAGCACACACAGCGAGTGGTGTGCCAGTACAAGAAGAAGTATGGACGACTCTCAATGTGATTCAATCATATGTTCATAAGAATTTCCCACCACAAATTATTAGAAACAACACAATAACTTTTACTAGAAATTTCGTGGAACAGTGTTCTCCTAAAATATATTCTGATGGTACCCGAACGCTCTCCGCTGAACTGGTACATGGAGGAGTCCAGATGGATGGAGGAAGTTCGAGATTATCTAGAGGGTTTTCTAATGGCGGAGATATCATCTTTGAGAATAACATTTGTATGAATGGATCAGGTTTTTTACACACAAAAAAAGCAAAATCAAAAAGTGCATGGAATCCCTTCTCCTCTCCACCACTCTCTGTTGAATTACCTGAAGGTGAAGACGGGTGCTATCTCACCAGAAACTTGATTCTTCGTATGAACGGTAAGTCCACGATTTCTAACAACGTGGTTATGTCTGGTCGGGCCACCAACGACGGCAGAAACGGATTCGACTCATATCCGTCATCGCATCCCGACCGAGGATGGATATCAAGTATAGACATACCAGACAGCCAACCGTCGCACTGGAAGCAAGGCGAATATTCTTATGATCTTTGGCCTGAACTTCTCGATGGAGTTTTATTCAATTATAACGAGGGTAATGCAACTATTAAGCCTCTTTCCCCATTCGCGGACAATCTTGGTATTCAACTTTCGACATATCCAACTTGGAATCAATTAGAAGCACTCGGAAAAGATTGGACAGATTCTTTCCCTCCTAGTGCATAAATACCTTGACTACCTTAAACTTCGTGCTATACTAATCACGGAGGTATATTATGAACTTGACCGAACTGCGTGCCATGGTCTCTCAAGACATGGTGATGGACGACACAGAACTCGACATCGAGTCTCTACGCACCCCACAATTGCATAACAAGTATCTGAACATGTATCACGATGAAAGGCTTCTTCTCACCAAAAAAGATGAGGAGTTAAAGTCGCTTCTTCGTAAGAAGTGGGAATACTACACAGGCAAGATGGACTCCGAAACGCTAGAGTCTCTTGGGTGGGAACCATTTCAACTGAACATTCTGAAGGCAGATATCGACAAATATCTTGACTCTGATACAGAACTATCAGTTCTCCGAATGCAAATATCTTTCACCAAAGAAAAAGTTTCTTACCTAGAGTCGGTGGTCAAGATCATGAACAATCGACAATGGAACATCCGAAGTGCCATCGAATGGAGAAAGTTTATCAATGGAGTATAGCGATAACATTCTCCATGCTGCTTACCTGAAGCATTGCTACATTCATGCCTCGGCACATTCTAAGTGTGATACTCAATGTTCATCATTGATCTTGGACACACTTAAGGGTATCATTCTAGCGGCAGAAAATATCAAATCCAATGACTGGTACTATTGTAACTCAAATCACAATCTGATTTATCGTTGCACAAGAAGAGGTATACCTTCATTCCAAACAGATTTATATTGTCCCATGTATCCGTCGTCGGGGGACTGTATCCTTCTCAGAGAGTCGGGTATTCGCTCTGTCACCTTCCACAAAGAATATAGTGATTTGGTATATCCAGAATGGAAAACCTGCAATAGTTTAACGTTTCTACCAGAAAATGGTATAGAAGTTCGTTGCTTCACAGGTAAGGTAACAAAAACAGATCTACACATTTCAATCGAAGGCGGCAAAACGTTCTGCCCATAATCACCATACATAGTGTATGAGTGATTTTAATGTGACTGAAGTGAATAGCGTTGATATACGGATCGAGTGCGAGCGTGGTCTCGCCAAAGAACTCTCCGATTATTTCACATTCAAAGTGCCAGGACACAAGTTCATGCCATCGTACCGCAACAAGGTATGGGATGGTACGATCAAGATGTATAACATCTACGGACAAACTTTGTATGCGGGACTAATGCCATATTTTATGAAATTTTGCGAAGATCGTAAATATTCTTTTTCGGTTTCACCAGAACTAACATCAGATGCCAAATCTGTGCCAATAGATCACCTTCGCAAATGGATCGATACAGAGTTAAACATACACGCCAACAACAAAAAAATCGAAGTACATGATCACCAACTGGATGCAATACAACATGCTATCTCTAAGAATAGATGTTTACTATTGTCCCCTACTGGCTCAGGAAAGTCACTTATCATATATTGCCTGGTTAGGTATTACGAAAGTCTGTTGAAAGAGAATGAGAAAATGCTGATCATTGTTCCTACAACATCGCTGGTCAGTCAGATGTACAACGACTTCAAAGACTACTCAGAACATGCCGATTGGGATGCCGAAAGTAAGTGTCATATGATCTTTTCGGGCAAATCAAAAACTGACGATAAAAAGATCTTTATTTCTACATGGCAGAGTATATACAAGATGCCCGCCGATTACTTCAAAAACTTTCGAGTTGTCTTCGGGGACGAGTGTCATCTGTTCAAATCAAAATCATTAACCAGCATAATGACCAAACTTCAGAACTGCCCTTATCGTATAGGAACAACGGGAACTCTGGATGGTACACTCACACACAAACTCGTCATTGAAGGTCTGTTCGGATCTGTCTATAATGTAACATCAACAAAAGACTTGATCGACAAAGACCTATTGTCTAAACTAAAGATTGATTCCATACTATTGGAATATACAGATGAAGAAAAAAAAGAAGCAAAAAAATTAAAGTATCAAGAGGAAATGGATTGGCTTGTCAAAAATGAAAAACGCAACAGGTTCATCAAACAACTGGCAGGTACACTGAAAGGTAATACTCTTATTCTTTTTCAGTTCGTAGAGAAGCACGGCAAGGTGTTAAACGATATGATCAAAAAAGAATATCCAGAACGAGATGTATTTTTCATTTACGGTGGCACTGAAGTTGAAATCAGAGAACAAGTAAGAAAAGTTGCAGAGACCACAAATGATGCTATAATAATAGCCTCCTATGGAACATTTTCGACTGGCGTTTCTATCAGACGGTTACACAACATTATATTTGCTTCACCTTCAAAGTCCAGAGTCCGTGTCTTACAGAGTATCGGTCGTCAGTTAAGAAAATCAGAACACAAAGATACAGCAAGACTGTATGATATCGGAGATGATTTGTCTTGGAAATCTTACAAGAATCACACACTGAGACATTTTTTAGAAAGAATCAAGATATATAAATCAGAGGGATTCAATTTCAAACCAATGCGGATGAAACTGGAGAATATATGAGCGGATTTAAAATTTTAAAACTAAAAAGCGGCGAATCTATCATCACAAAAATCATCGGTAAGAAAGACGGTAAGTTAACGTTGGAGAATCCTATGCTCATGAACGTCTCGTCTCTTAGCGATCCGTTTAGTGGGCTAAGAAAAGAAATTCTTACTCTCAGGAACTGGTTAGAGTATTCCGACACCAACAAGGTAGCAGTTCCAATTGATTGGATCGCCCTTTTCTTGGACCCCGATAAGCAAGCCTCTAAATTATATGAGACTGAGATGAAGCAATCTGAAGTGGATATCGAACAACTTCTTAAAGACAAGGAAGAAGAAATTCGAAAATTCAATCAGGATGCTTTATCCCAGATCATGATGTCGTTTGCCATCGACGAAGACATGTTTAAAAAACTAGTAGAAGAAGGCATACTAGAAGACATGGAAGATGGTATGGAACTGGATAGTCTAGATGGAAGTCATGACGACTTGGAAATACAAGAGCCGCCGCGTTCTGGTGACGAAGTCGATCAGGGAAATCATTGGAGAGATTGGTCTTCTGATCTTAGAGATTACTTATAGTAGTTAAAGTAGATCTTGTTCAAACCGGGACACAGAGATTGTAACACTCTTGTCAAGGGTGTCAAACAAAAAATCTATAAAAAACTTTACAACCCGCGAATCGTGAGTATAATACTTATTATGACAAAGAAAAAAGAACACTATGTTGATAATGAACTTTTCTGTAAAGCCATGACCGAATGGAAGCAAGAGGTTATTCAGGCTGAAGGAGAAGATGGGCCCCGCCCTCCAATATCCGAATACATCGGAGAGTGCTTCGTGAAGATTGCAGAACATCTATCTCGAAAGCCTAACTTTATAAATTATCCATTCCGTGACGAGATGATTGCTGATGGCATCGAGAACTGTCTCATGTATGCTCACAACTTCAATCCAGAAAAATCAAAAAATCCATTCTCGTATTTTACTCAGATGATTTACTATGCTTTCCTTCGCCGCATTGAAAAGGAGAAGAAGCAAAATTATGTGAAGTATAAGTTGATGGAACAACTTGATGATGGTAGTTTCATGAAATGGTTCAAAGAGAACTACTTCGAAAAAGATGCAAAGAACGCATATGCAGATTATTTCGATGTTAGTGATAATGATATACAGAAGTTCGAGCCTAAAAAGAAAAGGTCTGTGAATGAAGATAGCGATACTAAATGATTCGCATTTTGGTGCAAGGGGAGACAATCAATTATTTCTTGATTACTTCCTAGAGTTTTTTACTGATCAATTTTTTCCTTACTTAAAAGAAAATGATATTACGGACGTATTGCACTTGGGTGATCTCATGGATCGCCGCAAGTTTGTCAATTTCAACACACTCGGAACTGTGCGTAATTGTTTCATGGATCCTCTTCGTGATATGGGTGTAACCATGCACATTGTGCCTGGAAATCACGACACTTACTATCGTAATACTAACGAACTCAATTCTCTTCGTGAGTTGTTTGCCGATCGGTATGATAACTTTAATCTGATTGAGTCACCACAAGATTTGGTTTTTGGTGGGTTGAGTGTTGCAATGGTTCCTTGGATCAACAAGGAAAACAAAGAAGAGACTATGGAGTTTCTTTCTAGCACAAAGTCTCCTATCTGCTGTGGTCACTTTGAACTGGATGGTTATGAAGTGATGCGTGGATATAAGTTTGAGGGTGGTATGTCTGACGGCGATCTCAAGAGATTTGAAATGGTTCTGTCAGGACACTTCCACAATAAGAGCAGCAGAAACAATGTCCACTATCTTGGGACTCAATACCAAATAACTTTTCATGATCTAAATGAGAAGAAGGGGTTTCATGTGCTAGACACCGAAACTCGAAGTCTGGAGTATGTCGAGAATCCTCGCCGTATGTTTCACCAAATTTCCTACGATGATGTTGAAACCGATATTGAAAAGATTATCGACACGATGGATTTTTCCTCCTATGCTAACTCTTATATCAAGATTCTGGTCTTGAATAAGAAGAGTCCGTATACGTTCGATCGGTTTATCGATAAGTTATACGAACAGAATATTCAGAACGTGACTATCGTTGAGGAAGTAATCACCAATGATATTGAAGAAGATGCCCTTGACATGGCACAAGATACTGTTACTATTATCAATAACGAAATTGATGGTATGGACATCACCAATAAGTCAGATGTCAAGAATCTTATTCGTGAATTGTATATGGAGGCCCTGAGTCAGTGATTAACTTTCATAAAGTAATATTCCAAAACTTCGGATCGTTTGGTAATACACCAACCGAGATACTTCTCGATAAAAGACCGATGACTCTTGTCTGTGGTAACAACGGACACGGTAAATCTTTTGCTCTTTTGGATTCTATCACGTTTGCTTTGTTTGGTAAGCCATTCAGAAAGATCAATATCCCCCAACTGGTTAACTCGATCAACCAGAAGGATTGTTTAGTTGACGTAGAGTTTTCTGTCAACGATGATAATTATAGAGTTGTTCGTGGACTCAAACCTAAAAAGTTTGAGATCTTCAAGAACGACGAATTGATTAATCAGCACGCCAAATCTAAAGACTATCAGAAGATGCTCGAAGAGCAGATTCTCCGAATGAATTACAAGTCATTCACTCAGGTGGTGATTCTTGGTAGTTCTTCTTTCGTTCCCTTCATGCAGTTGTCTGCGGCAGATCGACGGTCAGTTATCGAGGATATTCTTGATATCAATGTCTTCTCTACGATGAACACTCTTCTGAAAGAGAAGATGTCCGTGGCGAAAGAAGAGATCAAGGAAGTCAATAGAACAATCGAAACCCTTAAGGATAAGATCGAAATCCAACAGACTCACATTGATTCTATTCGACAGAAGAGTGAAAGATCACTTGCCGATTTTGACGAGAAGATTGACAGTGCAGTTGAGAGCCTAACTGAATTACAATCTGAGTCTGAAATTCTGTCCAGCGAAATTGAAAAATCTGTGAACATGATTGCCGATCGGCATTCAAATGCAAGTGACATTCAGTCTCTAGAAAAGATTGTGTCGAGAGTTGAAACTAAAGTTAATAACTTCACCAGTGATCTCGATAAGATTCGTAATGATAGTGTGTGTGGTTCGTGTGGTCAGGACCTTCCTGAGACTCTGATCAAAGAACGCGAGACAGACATTACCGACAAACTCGGCAAGTTAAAAACAGGTTTAAATGAAATGACTGAAAAGATGGAGGCCCTTCTTGAGCGTAATAAAGAAATCAACGAAGTTCTCGATGTCGTATCCGAAAAGCAATCGTCGCTCACGGAACTCAATGGTAGAGTATCGGCCTCGAACAAACACATCACCGACTTACAAAAAATGCGATCGTCGGCTTCGCAAGACACTTCCTCTCTCGACGAGTCCACCGAAAACTTATCATCCTATAAGTCTGATTGTGAGAGATCAGAAAAAGAAAAAGAAACAATCATTGATGTCCAGAATCAACAATCGATTGCTTACACTCTCCTCAAGGACTCGGGGATAAAGTCGAAGATCATAAAGCACTATCTTCCCATCATGAATAAGATGATCAATGCATATCTTTCTTCTATGGACTTCTTTGCTAGGTTCCACTTGGATGAAGAGTTCAACGAAACGATCAAAAGTCGTCATCGTGATGCCTTCTCCTACATGAGTTTCAGTGAGGGTGAGAAGTTGCGTATTGATCTTGCTCTTCTGTTGGCATGGAGAGAGATTGCTCGCATCAAGAATAGTGCTAACTGCAATCTTCTTATTCTCGATGAAGTTTTCGACTCGTCGCTTGACGGTATAGGAACAGAAGAGTTTATGAAATTGCTTCATGCTCTCGGAAAGAAATGTAATATCTTCGTGATCAGTCACAAGGCAGATCAACTTACTGACAAGTTCCCTGCAACGATGACCTTCGAAAAGAAAAACAACTTCAGCAGGATTAAGTGATGTCTAGTTTATTTGAATTGACATCAGAAGATTACGAAACTCTGATTGGTGATTGGGCCGATCCTCTGCCTCCCCCCGTAGTGGAGGAGCATGATGGCTTCCTCGTCGTCCGTGACGATCTCATTGGTGGCGGATCTAAGATGCGATTTGCCGACTACCTGATTCGTTCGCAACCTGAGATCAAGGAGTGGGTATATGGTAGTTCTCCTGCCACTGGTTACGCACAGATTTCACTTGCACATCTCTGTACTAAGTATGACAAGAAGGCAGTTGTGTTCATGGCAGATCGTGCTGTCGAAAAAAAGACATCCTTATCAGTTGCAAGCGATTGAAGCGGGTGCTATAATGAACTGGGTTCCAAACGGAATGCTTAGTGTTACTGAAAAAAGGGCAAGAGATTATGTTGCAGAAGATCCAAAGCATCGCAGATTACTTCCTATTGGTTTTGACCATCCTACTGTTATCGCTTCCATCATTAGGGTGGCTCGTAACATGGATGTATGTCCAGATGAAGTTTGGACGGTAGGATCAAGTGGAACACTCACCAGAGGACTACAACTCGCGTGGCCACGATCCTCCTTTCACTGCGTCCGTGTGGGACATAGCGGCGAGTACGGAAAGGCTAAGACCTACCAGTCAAAATACGCCTTCAACAAAGCAACCAAAGTGTTGCCCCCATTCCCGTCCGCACCAACCTACGACGCAAAGGCGTGGGAGTTTATCAAGGATCATGCGTCACCTGGCGCACTTTTTTGGAATGTAGGATCGTGAATATACCTTACCAGCGTAATGATCACATCATCAACAGCGATGTGAATGTGAATTTCGAAGACCTCCTAGAGATGACACCCGATCAATTTAAAGATTGGGTGGTTCAACTTCGTGCAGAGTTAACTGCCGCGTGGGACACATACGGCTGTCCTCCACGAACAGGAAAGAACGAAGAGGATATGATTACGGCATTCAATCGTATGTCTGAGTTTCCTGTTCATGAATTTGAGTTTGATGACGAGTTGTCTGATACGCCTAAAGAAGTTATCATTAATAAATCACGACTCGGTGTTGAGGTCGATCAGTTCTTTGATAATATGTTCAAGACTCGTATCAACTATACCGAGAAGGACAACGGATACTCGATCTATGATCTCGTAGCGAACCCTGACTACCTTGAGAGAGTCTACAAAGGATCATTGCGACACTTTCGACGAGATTCGTTCTACAGCCACGCCCTTTCTACCATCAAGAACGACACAAAGCACTCTGTTGTCAATGTGGATAACGGCGAAGATTGGATTCGGACTTTCTTTAATTATCCAGACATGTTCAAGGGAAAGGATTTTCTATTAGAGCAGGTCAAAATCCGAGAGGGATTGAATAGTGGATACTTTCAATTGGAGCAGTCAGACATTCTTCAACTAACGAAGGATCAAGTTGAGGCGATACAAGACCGTCTAGAGTATCGTCATCACTCGACGTTTGATATCGAAAATATGGATGATGATCATGTCTATGCTATTCGTTTGTATGATAAAGGTAAGAAGATTTTTCCTGGCGGGTTCAAATCTTTTCGCATTGGTTACATTCAACCCGCAGTAAACTTCCCTCCAATGACTGCGAAATATCTCTATGAAAGATTCACCGATCATATCAAAGACCGACAAATCAAGATCTACGATCCTAGCAGTGGTTGGGGTGGTAGGATACTTGGTGCTATGGCTATCCGTGATGACCGTACTGTACATTACATCGGCACCGACCCCAATCCAGATAATTTTTATTCTGATATGGATTCTAGATATTCTGATGTCGCGGATTTTTATAACACCAAGACATACAGATCAAATCCATTCTTCTCTAGCACCAACACCCACGAAGTCTTCCAACTAGGATCCGAGGAGATACGACACAATGAAGATTTTCAAAGACACCGAGGCGAAATTGACTTGGTATTTACTTCACCTCCTTATTTTAATCGAGAGGCTTATAGTGAAGATGAAAACCAGAGTTACAAAAAGTATGGTTCATCGTATGAATCGTGGCGAGACGGATTCCTGAAGCCTACTCTCGAAACTGCCGTTGAGTGGTTGCGACCTGGCGGATATCTTCTCTGGAATATTGCCGACATTTTGGTGAGCGGAAAATACTTACCTCTGGAGCAGGATTCGAAGGACATACTACTTGACAACGGAATGATTTATAGATACACTATGAAGATGGCCCTAGAAGGGATGCCAGGTCAGAACCGCGTCGGTGAAGATGGTAAGCCCAAGTGTAAGAACTTTTGTCAAGTGAAAGGAAAGTATCTCAAATACGAACCAGTATTTGTATTCTTTAAGCCTAATGAAGACGAGTCAAGATAATTTAGCGTCCGTTCTCGACCTGATGACTGATCGGTATATCGAGAATTTGAGACAGGGTACGTCTACGCAGAAGCCCAAGGTAGCAGGTTTGGTCAAGGCATATAAGCCAACTAAAAGAGACATGAAAGAATTGGTTGATCAATATGCCTCTTTGGTTGACGAGATTGAATCTGCTCTCGACGGAGACGAAGATCTTCGAGAGGCTTGGGACTTTCTTTCGAAGACAAAGTTGAATCACCTGATTTCTTTTGCCACTCTTGTTAGAGACTTCCTAGAGACCAACAGCAAGATTACTCGCCGTAAGCGAGCAAAGTCTGCCTCTGTTCAGGTCAAGAAGATGAAGTTCAAAGAAGAATGTGATGGAGTAAAGTCCATCAATCCCGAACAAATCATTGGATCTAAGATTCTTGTGTGCTATAATTGTAAGCAGAACAAGTTGTTCTGGTATGAAAGCGACACGGGATTTGAAGTGAAAGGCACTACGATTCAGAATTTCAATCCCGATAAGTCATACGGTAAGAATTTTGGTCGCTCCAAGATGAGACTGCAAGATATTGCCAATGCTGGAGTGCGATCGGTAAAGCAAGAAATGGACAAACTGAAGAACAAGAATCTAGAAGTCACTGGTCGCGTGAGCGGTGACGTAGTTCTAATTAAAGTTTCAAAGTGAATGGAACCTCGTGATACTCCTCGATAACAGCCAGATTATTCTGGCAAGTATTTTCCAGTCAATCAAATACAACCCAAACATCGATGATGATTTTATTCGTCATCTTGTCCTTAACACATATCGCATGTATCGTTCCAAGTTCCCTGAATACGGTGAACTTATCATCTGTAATGATGCAGGTGGACCTTGGCGTCGTGGTGTCTTTGAACACTACAAGGCTGCTCGTAAGAAGCAGCAGAAGGACTCTAGCGTCGATTGGAGTTCAATCTATGACTCCTTGACCAGTATTCGTAACGAAGTACGCGATAACTTACCATATAAGAATTTGACTGTGGATGCATGTGAAGCCGATGATATTATTGCGGTTCTTACTGCTCGGTTTCATCAGCAGGAAAAGATCATGATCATTTCTGGCGACAAAGATTTCCAGCAGTTGCAAGTATATCCAGGCGTGAATCAATACAGTCCAATTCAAAAGAAGATGTTGGTATGTGATCGTCCCGACTCCTTTCTCTTCAATCATATTATGAAGGGTGATGTGAGTGACGGTGTTCCAAATATTCTGTCGGATGACGATACGTTTGTGGTAGAAGGAAAGCGACAGAAGCCAATGAACGCAAAGGCGAAGACTCGCGTTCGTGAAGTTATTGATGGATTTGAGGTTGACGAAACGATCTCAAGGAACTATGATAGAAACAGACAGTTGATTGACTTTAACTATATCCCGTCTGATGTGGTTGAAAGAATCAATGAAAATTACGACACACAAGAGATTGCGTCACGGAGTGGCCTTCTCGATTACTTTATTCAAAAAGGATTGAAGAATCTAATGGAAAGCATCGGAGACTTTTAATGTCTAGAGACTACAGAAAGCCTAAGAAAAGATCTTGGGCAGAAGACTATGAAGAAGATGGTACTCGCGGTGTTCGTCGTGAACAACGTAAGGGTAAGAGAAAGCAAGACAAGAAAATGCTTCGTGATCTTATGAATGATAGTAATAAATTTGATGATTATGCAGAAGACCTTGAACAAGGAGACTGGTGAATATGATGACTAAAACTAAGACCGTCCTATCGGAAAAGACCCTGGCGATTCTAAAGAACTTTGCTGGGATCAACTCTAACATTCTAATCAAGCCTGGTAATACTCTTACCACTGTTTCTCCCATGAAGAACATCATGGCTGAAGCAGAGATCGAAGAGGATTTTGACCGAGAGATCGCTATCTGGGATCTGAATCAGTTCCTTGGAACGATCAGTCTCTTCGATAATCCAACATTCGAGTTTGATGAGAACCATGTTATGATCTCGGGGAAAAATGGATCTAGCGTTCGTTACTTCTACTCCGCTCCCAATCTTATTACTACACCAAGTAAGAAGATCACGATGCCAGATTCCGTCGTTGAATTTGAACTTCGACAGCGGGATCTTGTTGAACTCCAGAAGGCTGCTGCTGTTCTTGGACTTGCTGATCTTTGCGTTCAGACTGAGGGCGAAACTCTTATGATGACCGCTGTTGACAAGAAGGCAAACAACAGTTCTAACTCGTATTCGATTGATCTCGGGAGAACTATCGGCCGATGCTCCTGACTTCAAGTTCTTCTTCAAGGTTGAGAACCTTAAGATGATCGGTGGTGATTACGATGTATCAATCGCCAAGCAGGTTGTCAGTCACTTTGTCCACCGAACTTCTGGTGTCCAGTACTGGATCGCCCTTGAGTCGGATTCTGTGTACAATGGATGAATTTCTCTGGGTAGAAAAGTATCGTCCGAAGACGATCGGAGATTGCATTCTCCCTGACTCGATCAAGTCCACCTTTAAGCAGATGGTAGACTCTGGGGAAACTCAGAATCTACTTCTCTGCGGTGGGCCTGGTTGCGGAAAGACGACTGTTGCAAAGGCACTCTGTCATGAAATGGACAGTGAGTTTATGATGATCAACTGTTCGGAAGATGGAAACATCGACACACTACGAACAACGATTCGCAACTTTGCAAGCACGGTATCGATGACTGGTGGAAAGAAGGTTGTCATTCTCGATGAGTTTGATTACTCCAATCCCCAGTCTACTCAGCCTGCTCTTCGTGGATTCATTGAAGAGTTCTCTAAGAACTGTCGGTTCATTCTTACTTGCAACTACAAGAACAGGATCATCGAACCACTTCACTCTCGATGTACCGTTGTTGAGTTCAAGATTCCGATGGATCAACGACCAAAAATGGCATCTCAGATCTACGATCGAATCTCTACGATTCTGAAGAACGAAAATGTTCCGTATGATGACGAGGTTATTGCCAAGTTGATCATGAAGCACTTCCCAGACATTCGTCGAATTCTAAACGAACTTCAACGATACTCGGTCGGTGGTAAGATTGATGTTGGTATTCTTTCCGAGTTGGGTGATATCAGTGTTAAGCAGTTGATCTCGTCGATGAAAGTAAAAGAGTTCGGCAAGGTTCGTAGTTGGGTTGTTGAACATCTAGATAACGATCAGTCACAGATCTTCCGTAAAATTTATGATGGTTTGTATGATCACATCAAACCACATTCTATTCCTGAAGCCGTTCTGATTCTCGCAGAGTATCAGTACAAGTCGGCTTTCGTTGCCGACCATGAGATTAACATGGTGGCGTGTCTTACAGAACTTATGATGAGGTGTGAATTCAAATGATTATGATTCCTACACGGGGTAAGGTTATTCTTGACCGAGAGAACAAGGGCGAGCAAACTACGGAACATGGTATTGTATACTCCGAGAAGCAAAAAGATTATTGGATCCGTGGTCAAGTTATGGCGATAGGTGAAGGTAAGATGCATTCTAGTGGACGTATCCATGAGGCTGACTTCTCGGTGGGAGATAATGTGATTTACGATATGCGAAAGGTGAACGGTTACAGTTCCTATGATATTGTGGACTTTGATGATATTGTTGGAGTGATTTGTGAATCTGAGTGAGATTCTAAATTCTATTAATCATAACAAAGAGAACATACTCCGATCTCGGGATGATCGAGAGGAGAGATCGTATGCTCCTTTTATCATTAACAAGTCTCTTTCGTATTTCCCCTGACACGATTTTCTTGTCTAACGCTGTGAACGCCATCCCCAATATGGACAAGAGAATGCATTATGAGTATTTTCTGCATTCAGTTCGTAAGAGAAAGCGTTTCAGTAAGTGGCAAAAGAAAGAGATGGATCCTAAAATCTCTTGGGTTATGGAGTATTATGGTGTATCTCGCAAAAAAGCCGAAGAGTATATGTCTTTAATGACCGAAGATCAGTTGGTTCAGATACGGGATCGTACGACATACGGAGATAAAAATAGTTAAAACCTACATATTGTGTTTAATATGGAGGTTACATGGAACATTTAGATTTATCAATAGAAGACCTATTAGAAATTCAGTTGAAAGAAGAAGACGATTTCCTTAAGGTACGAGAGACCTTAACACGAATGGGTGTATCTTCTCGAACGGAAAATAAACTTTACCAGTCTTGTCACATCTTACACAAGAGAGGTAAATATTATATCGTTCACTTTAAAGAGTTGTTTGCATTAGACGGTTTGCCTACAGATATAAGCGAAACTGATTTCGGTAGGAGGAATACAATTGCAACTCTTTTAGAGGAGTGGGAATTATTAAGCCTCGTCGATCCGACCAAGGCAAAAGATCCTAAAGTTTCTCTTGCACAAATCAAAATTATTTCGTATAATGAGAAAAGAGAATGGGAACTGATACCTAAATATCATATAGGTAGAAAAAAGTAAAAAAGGAATATTCATTATGTCAAAAAATTGTGGTAAAATTTCCAACTAGATCCCGTCCAGAAAAATTCAAGAGTGTTCTACAAAAGTATATCGACTTCCTTTCTGGGAAGCACGATCTTCGTTTCGTTATTACAATGGATGAAGATGATACTTCTATGAACACTCCTGAGATCAAAGAGTGGTTGGACTCATTGGACATTGATCTCAAGTACAACTATGGACAATCTAAGACTAAGATTGAGGCATGTAATGCTGATCTTGAAGACGAAAATGGTGACATTCTCGTTCTTGTCAGTGATGACATGGTTCCCTGTTTAGAAGGATGGGATGATATCATTGCTCAGGGTTTCAATCAACTCTTTCCCGACTATTGCGGTTCCATTAAATTCAATGATGGACTTCGTGGTCCAGAAGATCTGTTGATGACGTTGCCAGTCCTTGGTTTCCCTTTGTATAAGGCAATGGGACATCTATATCATCCCGATTATACATCAATATACTGCGACACAGAAATGACTGCGTTGTTTGCTAAGATGGATATCTTGGCGGTTTCTCCTACATGTATTATTCGACATGCTTGGGTGCCAGGAGATCATCCTGATGCTGATGCTCTCCATCAAAGAAACGAGAACGCAGAAATGTATGCGAAAGATGGAGCAATCTATCAGGAGCGAATGAAAAATGATTTTGATATGAATTCCGTGAAGGAGCGTCTTGATGCCGAAAGATCCGTCGCTGATAAAACTTAGTATTCTAATACTCTCGATTCCTTCGAGACTCGAAAAATATACCGTCCTACAAAATAAATTGCTCGAACAGATTGGTGACAGAGAAGACGTAGAAGTCCTTTCTTTCATTGATAATAAGTCTTTTCATATCTACGAAAAGAGAAATGTTCTATTGAACGCTGCTCGGGGAAGTCATCTTTGTTGGCTTGACGATGACGATGATGTAGAAGATAATTACATTTCTTGTTTGACTGACATCATTGAGAATGATCCTTCATGGGATGTGATTTCTTTTAATCAAAATGCCTATCTTGACGGTAAGCATGCCCGTATTTTTTGTGACATGTATAACCCCCACGATCCTGTTCTTGTGGATCAAACGGGAGAGTATAGAGATACTCTTCGTCCCCCTTATCATTGGTGTTGCTGGAAAACTGAATTGGCTCAAAGTGAACAGTTTGTCGAAACTTATTCCCAGACAGGTCAGTCGTGTGAAGATATTCAGTGGTTGTCTAGACTTTACCCCAAGGTTTTACGATCATATAAGTCTGATGAATTTCTTCACGTTTACAAGTGGTCTACAGAAGAAACAGAATCGGTGGTGACTCAATGAAAAAACTTATTACTTTTTCGTTGTGGGGGGATGATCCTTTTTATCTTGATGGTGCATACAAGAACGTAGAGTTGGCCAAAGAGATTTATCCCGACTGGATTTGTCGGTTTTATATTGCTGGCAAAAACACACCAATCGAAGTCGTCGATCGTCTTATGGAATATGACAATGTCGAAGTCATTGTTAAAGACGAAGTGGGAACATCCAACTCAATGATGTGGCGATTTACTGCATGTGATGATGAAGATGTTGAGTGTTTCATTTCGAGAGACACAGATTCTCGTTTGTCCGTCCGAGAGAAGGAAGCAGTTGACGAGTGGATGAAGTCGGACAAGAACTTTCATGTTATGAGAGATCATCCCTATCACACTACGGCGATCATGGGCGGCATGTGGGGAATGAAAAGAACTGCTAGAATCAATATGAGATTGAAAATCCAGCAGTTCGTGAATGGAAACTATCACGCAGACTCAAAGGGATCCGATCAAGCATTTTTGTGGGGTCTGATATGGCCTCTTGCTATTGAAGATAATGTTACGCACGATCCCTTTCATTCCGAGAATAAACCTTTCCCTACGGTCGAACGTGATCCCGATGCTATGGTTTACTTTGTCGGTGAGGCAGTGAAAGCCGACGACACTCTTTGGTCCCAGGCTGACAGAGATGTTCTGGACAAGTGGATTGTGGATAGGGTAGCGATATGACAGACAGATTTGATATGTTCTTGCACCAAGAATTTAGTTTTCTTTTGCATGTCGGAATCCCTCACATGAACTATGCTGTGGAAAATTTACCACACCTTGATGTTCATACACATTCTCTCCCCGAGACATCCTGTTTTTACTTTTGGTCAAAAAATCACCACGACGATTTAGAACTAGAGCAGTTTGCACACACAGCCCCGTGCGGTAAAAAGATATATGTCGAACCTGCCAACAGTGGTCAGATGGCAAACTATTGGAATGCCGTTGGTGTTGGGTATCATGACTATTATAAACACGATACTGAAATGCAGAGGGTTTCATTTCCCGACTTCAAGTCACACTTTTCGAAACTTGCAAAAGAGTGCGGTATGAATGAAATGTTTGATAAACCCTTGGTGGTTATAAACAACAAATATAGCAAAGAGCATGGACTTAATCCAGTTAATGTAATAGACAATGATTGTATCTCTAAAATTTACAATGAGTTTAAAGATACGCACACCATTATTTACTTCAGACCAGAGTCTAGTACCAAGGGATATGTACAAGACGACAACCTAATTATGGAATGGAACGACAAGCATCTAATAAAAGAAAACCACCATGAAATGATAGTTGATACCGATCTTTTTGTGCAATACCCTCATCTAAATTATAACGAATTACAGTGTATGATGCATTCTTTATCGGATATACACTTCAGCACTCCCGGTGGTAATGCCATAATTGCATCATACTTTGGTGGTGTGAATATAATAATAGGAGCAATGGCATCAGAGCAGAAAGGTTACTGGGGCGATCGTTCAATATGGAAAACGGATTCTAAATTAAAAGATATAAGTGGTGCTAAAATAGTAGGAATGGGAGTCGATGCGTTTTTAGAATGCACAGAATCTGAATGGGAGAGTTGGTTTGAACATTGATAAAATTTTAATTCTTGGATCAACATATTTAACCGAGTTAGTCGTCGATGAATTGAAATCGAATAACTTTAACTTGATAGGATATGTTCCCAACTCTATCAGATCCACGGTTCCGGGAAATGTTTCACTGGAAAAAACCACTATTAATTGCGATTATGATTTAGCCATATCTATTCAATACGATTCTCTCATAAAATCAAACCCAAAAACATTCAACCTTCACACGGGATTGCTGCCTGAATTTGGAGGACTTGATATTCTTAGACACACGTTGAATGAGGGAAAGAGAGAACAGGGACTCACGTTCCATAGGATGACAGATGAATATGATCATGGACCTATAGTTAGTAAAATAACGTACCCAGTGCTACCAGAGGATACAGAAACGAGTCTATATATTAAGCAGTGTTCGATAGCACCTTCCTTTGTGGTTTCTTGTTTGAAACTAATTAGTGGTATGACTGTAGAGAATGTAAGTAAATGTATTATGGAATCTCCCAGAATACTAGAGCGTAAATATAAAATAGATCCAATTGATGTGAAGGAATTACACAATGAAAGTCATTGATAGAGATTTAAAAAATATAGTATCAAAATTGTCAGTCGAAGAATTAGAAAGATTTAAAAACAAAAACATTTTTATATCGGGGACGAACGGATTTTTAGGAAGTTGGTTTCTTTCTTTCTTTGAGTATCTAAACGAAAATGTATACACCAAGTCGGAGTCATGCACGGTTATACATGGGGATACCGATAGTTTAGATATTACTAAATCTAATTTTCCAGAGTCTATTCCGAAGTGTCACTTTTATATCAATGGTGCTGGAATAGCCTCACCAAAATGGTACAAGAAGCAACCCTTTAAAACTCTAGATGTTTCTTATACGGGAACGGTTAACGTGTTTAACAAGGCTCTTATGGATGAGGCGGAGTCTGTTATGGTGTTCTCATCTAGCGAGGTTTATGGGGATCCACCCGCAGAACATATTCCAACACCAGAAACATACACAGGACAAATCCCAACCATGAGTAGCAGGAGTTGTTATGATGTTGGTAAACTTGTTATAGAAACCCTCTCCGATATTTTTTACAACGAACAAAACCTACCCGTGAAAATCATCCGTCCTTTTAACCTATACGGACCATACATGAGATTGGATGATGGGAGAATGATGGCAAATCTATGCAAGAGTCTTGCAGAAAATGATATCATGTCTGTCTATGGGGACGGAAAACAAACTAGAACATATTGCTATGTTGCTGATGCCATATTGCTTATGATTAAAGTGCTTTTATCCGATTCAAATGGGGAGGTGTTTAATGTAGGTAGTGAGGATATAGAAATGTCTGCATATGATGTATGTAAAACATCCTATGAAATTTTAGATGGCAATATGGATAATCTTAGGATCATAGAACACCCATCTTTTTATCCAAAGGACGAACCCAACAGAAGAAAACCAGACATCTCAAAAATTGTATCTAAGTTTGGAAACAAACCCTCCACCTCGTTTGAGGATGGGATTAAAAATACTTACGAATATGTCTTGACTAAGTACAAGAACAGCGAGTATAATTTATATTATGGTGGAACGGTGTTCCCCGATTGAGGATTTTAAAATTATGATACCATTAATGAAAGTATATGTTCCCGAAAACATAGGCGAAACATTACAGGATATATTCGATACTGGTTTTATTACCGAGGGTGATTACTCAGATGAGTTTGAGAAAAAACTAGGAGAGTATATTGGTAATCAAATACATGTCTAGTGAATTCATGCACCAGTGCTTTACACCTAGCGGCACATATGCTAGATCTTTCCTCTGAGGATGAAGTGATAACTACCGCCATGACATGCATGGCAACAAATGAACCATTCTATCATACAGGAGCGAATCTTGTCTTTGCTGATATCAATCCAAAGACAGGAAATATATGTCCAGATAGTATCAGAGAAAAGATTACTGAAAAACCAAAAGCGATCATAGTTGTGCATTGGGGTGGACAGCCATGTGACATGGAAGAAATATTAGATATCGCAGAAAAAAATGACATCAAGGTTGTGGAGGATGCCGCACACGCACTCCGATCAGAATATAAAGGTAAAAAGATTGGCAATCACGGAGATTATATTTGCTTTTCTTTCCAAGCGGTTAAACATTTAACCACAGTGGATGGGGGTGCAATCGTATGTAAGTCGGAGGAAGATGCAACTAGAATTAGAAAGTTGAGATGGTTTGGATTAGACAGACAATTCAAATGTGCATCTAGGTGGGAGCAGGACATACCAGAGTGTGGGTATAAGTTTCACATGAATAATATTAATGCAGTCATAGGATTGCGTCAACTGGAAACAATAGATCAGTTAATAGATAAACACATATCAAACGCAAGATATTTTAGAGACAATATCAGTAATCCAAACATTACAATTATGGACAGTTATTCGGATAGAGTATCTTCTTCTTGGTTGTTTAGTATCTTAGTAGAAGACAAAAAAGATTTTAGAAAATACATGTTGGACAATGGAATCGCAACAGACTCTGCTCATGTTAGTAATTTGCGATATAGTGTTTTTGATAAGTTCAAGAAAAATGATTTGTCTGGTTTAGAATTTTTTGATTCTAGAATGATGAATGTCCCGTGTGGTTGGTGGTTAACAGAACAAGATAAAATAAAAATTGTGAACGTAGTAAACGAATACAAACTATAGGATGTTGTATGAAAACTTTTAGATTCGATGACATCTGTTTAAACGCAGATATGAAGACGACACATAAAATGGCTAGGTTCTTAAAAGAGAGGTTTGATAACTGTAGAATTTTGTTTTGCGTCTCTCCTCTCGTACATGACATGTCTGACGAAGAGGGAAAGCACAAGCAAAGAATTTTTCCAAAGATACTAAATGCACACAGTGATCCCAGAGTATTCTACTTTGCAGACAAGTGTGGTGTTCCAGAAATAACAGAGGACGTTACTCTAGCGGGACACGGACTGATCCACGTTGATCATAGACTTCTATCCAAGGAAGCACAGGAGTTGAGTATTCTTACCAGTTGTAGTTTAGTAAAGGCAAGAGTATTCGTTCCTCCATTCAATAAATGGAATAATGACACCGAGGAAATTTGCAAAGAACACCAGATAGAACTTGTTAAGTTTGAGGATGGTTGGAAGTGTATGGAGTATAATGATTATAATCCAAAACAAAAACTATGGTATCTACACCACAGAGAGTTTACGTTAGATGAATTTAAGGAATGGTTTGATTGATTGTATCAATACATCAACCTAACTTCATGCCTTGGTATCCTTTCTTTCAGAAGATAGATGCCTCGGATATATTTGTGATTATGTGCAATTGTCAGTATGAAAAGAACAACTTTCAAAACAGATTCAACTTAAATAATAAGTGGAACACCATGAGTGTTAATAAAGGATTGGAACCCATAGTTGATAAGAGATATCTTTCTCCAGACAAAGACTGGAACAAGATCAAAGTTAATCTCAAAGAATACTCATCTGTTCTGGATCAATTTGATGATTGTATTTCAGATAGTTTGGTTGAAACTAACGTGTGTTTGATAAGAAAAATATGTTTCATGCTTGGAATACAAACAGAGATAGTTTTGGACTACCCAACAGATCTTAAAAGAACAGAAAGATTGTATGACATATGCAAGCACTATGGGGCAACTAAATACCTTTCGGGCCCAAGTGGTAAGAAATATCTTGATCTTGAACAGTTTGGTGATACAATAGAGGTGATATATCAAAGCGAACAAAACAAAAAAACAATACTGGAGGTATTATCGTGATAGTTCCTTTTGATAAAGTGATTTTAAGTTGCGACGACCGTTCCATGTTTTTGGACTTCTGGCCTGTCGTATGTTCTGCTTGGTATAAGTTTTTCCCTGATGTTGAAGTAGATTTGGCTTTTGTTACTAAAAGAAAAGAGTCAGACCCGCTAATTTCTGATATGAGAGAGTACGGTTCTGTGACATTATATGAAATGGTAGATGGTATTCCTCAGAGCAATCAAGGAAAAATTGCAAGGGCTTATCACGCTGGTACGCAAGGAGGTTTCGTTTGTTCCCTTCATGACATGGATACGATTCCTCTTCAGAGAAATTATCTGTTTGATTTGTTGTCTCTTCGTGAAAAGGGTAATGTTTGTTTGATAGGATCAGAAGTTTATAATGGAACACCTGATCAGGGAAAAACGCCTTTAGTTCCAGTGACCGCTGAAGGTGAAATTTTTCAAAACGTCTATAGAACAAAAGATAAATCGTATGGTGAATTTGTTAGAGAACTTGTTGGTATGAAAGTGTATGATCAAAAGGAAGATATAATGAATCAACCTTTTACTGCTTTTTCCGATGAATCTGTTTTACGAGTTTTCTTGTCCGAATACAAAGGACCTATTCAGCACCTGAGAAGAGATGAGTTGCGAGGACTAAGTAATAGAGTTCATTGGATTGATAGATCCAATTTTAAATTTGATATCGATAAATTGTACTCGGGATTTTATACTGAGTGTAATATGATTCGTCCACTAAAAGAAAACATGGACACTATGAAGTCTGTCCTTGATTATGTCATATAAGGAATTATAATGGAATTACCTAAAATTACATTGTGTATGATCGTGAAGAATGAGAAGGACATTATTCTCGAATGTCTGAACTCTGTTTATAAGCATATCGATCGCTACGATATCACCGACACTGGTTCTACTGACGGCACCCAGCAAATCATCAAGGACTTCTTCGAAGAGAAGGAAATTCCTGGCGAGGTCTACCAGTCTGACTGGAAAGGTTTCGGTGATCATAATGGAAAGACGGGTTCACGAACAGAGTCTCTCCGAAACTGTGACGGTAAAGCCGAGTACGCTTGGGTCATTGACGCGGATGACTACATCGAGATCGGCGAAAAAGGATTCGCTTGGCCTGAGGTAATGGATGCTACCTCTTATGTTCTTCGTATTCAGCGTGGTGACTTTGTGTGGTGGCGCAATCAGGTGTTTAAGACGGGTGCTGATATCAATTGGAGATATACAGGCGTCCTTCATGAATATGCTGACTGCGATCTTACTCCAGAGCAGGGTAGGGATACTCGAAAGGTTGACGGAGATTACTTCATTGTGGCCAGAACAATGGGTTACGAAAGAAATCAGACTCAGGATCATATTCAGAAGTATTCTAGAGACGCAGAGATTCTACTTGAAGCACTCAAGGATGAACCCGAGAATCATCGCTATATGTTTTACCTTGCTCAGTCATACTTTGATTCCCAGCAATGGGATAAAGCGTTCGAAGCATACAAGGTTCGTGTATTAGCGGGTGGTTGGGAGGAAGAGCAGTGGTATTCGGCGTACCGTATGGCAATTGTTGCCTCGATCAGCGAGAAGGATTGGTCTGAAACTTCACAACTATATCTTCAAGCGTATGCTCTACGTCCGAGCAGGGCAGAACCTCTTTGGCAATTAGCAAGAATTCATCGACAGGAAAGAAACGAACCCAGAATTGGATACTTATATGCGAAAACTGCATCAGAGATTAAGTATCCAGAGGGAGATATTTTGTTCATCTCTGGTGATGTTTATGCTTGGCAAGCAATGGATGAATTTGCTGCGTGTGCTTTCTATAATCAGGATTTTGAGAGGGGATATCATGCGTGTGTTGATCTACTAAAGAACCCTAAAGTTCCTGATAGTGAGAAGCCACGAATTCAACAAAATGCCGAATTGTACAAGAACCAAATGATACAGATTCATCAGCAACAACAACAGTATGCTGCTGCGGTAGAGAATGATAATCAAAAGAAGAAAAAGATTCTCGAAAAGAGACGAGAAAAGCAAAGACAAATGAAGAAAAAACGACAGAAGGCGAAACGATAAATAGAGTATAAACTGAGGAGAATCTATGTCTACGGGTCCTAACGAAATACTCTTAAAGAGAAGTGACACTACTTCATCCGTTCCTGGCCATACCGCCATGTCGTTCGGTGAAGTTGCTGTCAATGCGTCTTCTGGAAAAATGTTTTTTCCGTGAGCAAACTAGCGGAACTACCACTGGAAATGTTTGGTCCGTCGCTGGTTCTACAACCGAAAAGTTCGTGATTAGTGTCAACGGACAAACTGGTGCAGTCACTGTGCCAGTCGGTAGTGGTACTACCCTTGCCGCTGGTTCTGGTATGACGTTGTCAGCAATCGTCGCTGATGTTGGTCACACTATAGGTATTGATCCAACTGCAACTATCCATGTCGCTGGTATTTCTGCTGATGGTGGTATTACTGCATCTGGTAACATCAAGACAGCGGGGAGACTCGTTGCAGATGTAGTTCAGTCTGAGGATAATGTAAACTCCAGATATGGATTTGAGACTAATGACAGTATCTTCTCAGTTTATACTGGAAATAACGATCCTAGAGCAAGAATTGATTCTAATGGAATTCATGCCGAAAATGGTAGGATAAAAGCAAACACATTCGTCGAAGCAGGAACATATGTTCATGTTGGAACTGGTATCTCTCTTGATGCTGGTGGTATTACCTTCCCTGATGGAACCTTCCAATCAAGTGCCGCTAGTGGATCTACTATAACTGCTGGTGCAGGCATGACACTCGCTGGATCTACTCTAGGTATCGATCCAACCGCCGTGGTTCATGTCGCTGGTATCTCTAGTGATGGTGGTATTAGTGCTGGTGGTGACATCGCAACATCCAATAGTGCAAGAGTTAAGTCAACAAGTGGATCACAGGTCCACTTAAAAAATGGTGAAGTGCATATCATGGGAACGCAATCATCAAGTGGTGCGTTTAAGGTAACTCCAACTAAACATACTGCAACTCAAGTTTTGGTTGCAGAAAAAGGTATCTCTCTTGATGCTGGTGGTATTACCTTCCCCGATGGAACCTTCCAATCGACTGCTCCTACTGGATCCACTATAACTGCTGGTGCAGGTATGACACTCGCTGGATCTACTCTAGGTATTGATCCAACCGCCATAGTTCATGTCGCTGGTGTTTCAAGTGATGGTGGTATTACCGTGGGTGGTATGAATATTGGTGGTGTTAGCGAGAGACTCGTAAGTTCAACTGATGTCGATGACTTCGTTAATTTTGGTCCAAACAAGTTTGAGGTATATCAGAACAACGCTAGGATGTTCAAAGCGGATGGAACCAGAACTTACATTGGTTCAAATAGCAGTCCGAAAGACTTATATGTTTACGGTGAATTGCGTGGATACTCCGTAATTAATGCCCAGGCAGGGATTTCTATGGATGCCGCTGGTATCACCTTCCCTGATGGAACTTTCCAGTCAACTGCCGCTTCTGCTGGTGGTGGAGGAATAACACAGAGTATAGGATTTATACTTGATGGTAGTGGTGCTCCACTGACAACAGGAGAAAAACTTGATGCACTCAAGCAAGTTCCTTATGGATCTTCTGTTCTTAGTACTGCTGCATATATTCAGGATGGCGTATCAGGAACAGATAAAACCATAGCATTCTCTATAAAGAAAGCATCTACACTTTCTAGTGTAGTTTCTGGTACAACCCTAGAGATAGGTGCAACTGCATCCGCTGATCAAACGGGATTTACCTTTGATGGTATTGGTGGGGGGGATTAATTTCAGAACATTGGCAAATGTATCGAATACTTCTGGTTCTACTATTGGTGCGGGAGAGTGGATTTATCCCGTGATCACAGGAAACTCTGGTGATATAAATAAACTACAGATCTTCATGACAGTAATACCAACATGATAAGGATACAATAATGGCAGACATTACAGACGCAGAGGCGATCAAGTTCGTAAACGAATATATTAGACCCATGTGCGAAAACATTCGCTACATGAAAGCACGGGGAGATGATTTTGCACTTAAGTGGGCACAACTAAGCAGCGATTTCCCAAACGATACTTCGCCCGTAGTAGACGGTAGAGATGCAGAGGGTGTTAGTCGTTTGACTGGTGCAGACATCAATGCAGTCGCTGCTGTGTTCAGTGCTCTTCTTGGAGATATTGACACAACAGCGACAGCAGTTATCGCAAAACCTTGTGTCCGACCGTTATTTTATAACTCTTCTTCATCGGAATAATAATGGCTGTATATTACTTCCATGGCGATGCGACGGGTAATTCAGATGGTTCTTCTGAAGCGAATGCTTTTGACGGATCTACTACTGTTACATTACCTGATGGTTCTAGTGACAGCAGTACCTTTAAAAATGTAATCGCTACATTGCAAGCGGGTGATACTCTGTATGTGAAACAAGGATCTTCTTCAGTAAGTATAAGTGGTTCCACTGTAACGAGTGATACCTCAGCACATACACCGACTCGATTTGATAATGGTGGTACTCCGAATGGTTACATAGAAATCATAGGTTATCATAATACCGTCGATGATAACCAGAGGGTGGATTTTAACCTGTCGGGTTTGACCTACAGAGAAGACAGAGGATTCACTCGAATCAAAAATTTTAGTTTTACGGGAACATACACTGGCGCAGGTATGGTTAGAATCCGTAATGGTGTGAGAGTTGAAAATTGCAGATTCGAACACACAAATACTGGTACATGGGGTGCTGCGTTGGAAAACCCAGGCGGACATGCTATTAGATGTGAAATGATAGGAAACTATTCTACCAACTCACCTTCGGATGATAACGGTGTTGTTAGAATGTCCGCTGGTAACAACCGAGCAATATCAGATTGTTACATTGAGGCGAGAAATGGTCAGCACGGAATTTCGTTTAAAAGATCTTCTACTGACAGTGGTGTTGACAACTGCATTATTAACGTCAATCTGAATGTTGATGGAAACGGATATAGCAATGGAAATGGCATCCACCATACGGATTCTACATATCAGGGCCGAAATGATGTCATGAATAACATCATACACGGTGCTCTGAATGGTGTATATTTTGAAGCAAGTGGAACTGATAATAGGGCGTCATATTTTGTCGTAGGAAACATTCTTTCTAATTGTACTAACGGTATATTTGTAGAGGCTAAAATTAATTCACCAGACGGTACTGAGACTATCGCACATCAAGAAGAGATATTTTTCGTCGATAACTTTTATCATAACTGTACAAGTAGTACCACCAATTGTGCGTCCGAAACTAATATTACAACTTTAGCAGAAGATCCTTTTGTAGATTCTGCCAACAAAGATTTTACTATTAGAAATTCTAATGCTTTTGGTTATGCTTCTCAATTTTTCCAGACTGTCGGCGGCGCCTCTGGATCTGATTTCTCTTCCAGAAACTCGATGATTCGCATTCAAAACCCATCTGAGATTTCTCGCTCTTTCTGATTGACAATTCAAGTTCGTACGCTATAATTCATACAAACCATGTGGAGATTCTATACCTATGTCCGAGACTATGAAGATTTATAAGTTGTACCCCAATACGCTTGACCTCAAGCGAGGAACTTACAATGCAGCATGTTACGATATTCATGCTCACTTGCGTGCCCCCGTTCCACCAGAAGATAAACCAGCAGTTGTGAGAACCGTCAAGTGGTTTGACTGTTATAATCAACTACACGAAACTCTGCCAGATATCGTGTTCGATAGTGATGTCCCTAACTGCACTTTTGAACTCGGTCCAAAATGCCGAGCATTGATTCCTACTGGTATGGTTCTGGACCTTCCCGTTGAGTTTTCTGCCAGACTCCACCACCCCCGATCAGGTTCTGCCTGGAAGAACGGAATCACATTGATCAATGCAGAGGGGGTGATTGATTCTGATTATTGTCATGAAGTATTTGTTCCTCTGTACAACACGACAAATATCCCGTTCAAAATTGAACATGGTGATCGTATTGCACAGATTGAAATGATTCAGTCATACCGAAGAATAAGTCACATCACTTACACACAAGCAACCCCCAAGAAAAATAAAACAGACCGTCAAGGCGGATTTGGATCAACAGGAGTATAGTATGAACCGCGATGAACTATTGAAATATCATGTTGACATTTGTCAATCTGCCCGAGACTTAATGAATCTGAAGAATCGGGACTATGCAGGCAAAGATGGCAAAGAACCTTTTGCCAATTTTACGCGAGTTGAAGCCATGGGCATTTGTACCACCGAGCAAGGCTTCATGACCCGCATCACCGACAAGATGAGCCGACTTTCTTCTTTTATAGATTCTGGTAAGATGCATGTTGAAGACGAGAGTTTTTCTGATACAATAGTGGACGTAATCAATTACATGGTTCTACTTTCTGCTTACATCCACGACAAGGACAGTGAATGATCCGATCTTTCTATACGAATGTTGCCGTAAAAGGCTCCAAGATTCTATATCGAGGCTTTGAAAACGGACAACCCGTAACTATTAAGATCCCCTATAAACCTACAATCTTTTTGCCAACGCAAAAAACTTCGGAATGGACTACATTATCAGGAGAACCCGTCGAGCCTTTTGTGGCTGGAAACTTTTTACGAGACCAAGAAGTTTCTTGAGAAGTATCGTGATGTTTCTGGATTTGAAATTCATGGCGTGACGGACCCTGTTTTCCACTTCATTGGGGACCAGTTCCCCGATGAGGTGGACTTTGATTTTAACCTTCTCAAAGTGGCGAACATTGATATCGAAACCACCGCTGAGGATGGGTTTCCGCAGATCGACAATCCGAAAGAGAAGATCATCGCCGTCACTGTGGACTTCGGTGGTGGTGATGTTCATTCTTTCGGGGTCGGTTCTTTCCGTGTAGAAGGTGCAAAGTGTTGGGAGTATGACGACGAGCGAGAGATGCTTCTTGCGTTCCTTGCCCTATGGGATCAAGAACGTCCCGACATCGTTACTGGTTGGAACATTCGATTCTTCGATATTCCTTATCTTGTCAGTCGAATGAAGAAACTTTTTGTTGAGGGCGAATACAAGTTACTTTCTCCTTGGAAAGAGATCCGTGACAAGTATGTTCACCGAATGAATCGTGAGCATCTAGTCTATGAAATTCTGGGTGTTGCTACACTTGACTACTATGAACTCTATCAGACGTTTACTTACGTCAATCAGGAATCATACAAACTAGATCATATCGCCTTTGTTGAATTGGGTGAGCGTAAACTGGACTACGGTGAGTTTGATAATATCGTTGACTTCTACAAGGGCGACTTCAATCGTTTCATGGAATACAATGTTCGTGATGTTGATCTTGTTCGTAAACTCGAAGACAAACTTAAACTGCTCGAACTGGCTACCACCCTTGCGTATTCTGCCAAGGTGAATTTGATGGACATATTTTCTCAGGTGAAGACTTGGGATCAGATCATTTATCATTATCTCAAGAAGCAGAAGATTGTGATTCCTTCAAAGAACTACGTCAAGAAGGATGCTCAGTTTGCTGGTGCATATGTTAAGGAACCAATCGCTGGTAAGCATGATTGGATTGTTTCGTTTGACTTGAACAGTCTGTACCCCCACTTGATCATGCAGTACAATATCAGTCCTGAAACATTGATTGATATGGACGAGTCTAGTCGTTTTGGTGTTAATGTAGATGGGATTTTGACTGGTGAGTGTAAGTCAAAATTGCAATCTCTGTTGTCGTCTGGTAACGCTGTTGCCGCAAATGGTACATGTTATCGTAAGGACGTTCGCGGTTTCTTGCCCGCTCTCATGGACAAGATGTACCAAGAACGTAAGCACTATAAGAAGTTGATGATCCAAGCACAGATAGAAAAGCAAAAGGATCCCAGTAACACGGAACTCGACTTTGATATTGCCAAGTACAATAACTTTCAGTTGGTTCGCAAGATTCAGTTGAACAGTGCTTATGGTGCAATTGGTAATGAGTGGTTTCGATATTTTGATACGCGGATGGCGGAAGCAATTACTCTATCTGGTCAGTTGAGCATTCGATGGATCGCCGATAAACTGAATGAATTTTTTGAACACAACACTGGAGACTGATGACTATGACTATGTGGTGGCCTCTGATACCGATTCTATATACCTTCGCCTTGGGAATCTTGTTGACAAGACTTGTTCGGGTAAATCTACGAAAGAAATTGTAGACTATCTGGACAAGGCATCCGAGAAGATCATTCTACCTTTCATCAAGAAGCAGTACGATGATCTTGCAGTCATGATGAGTTCGTATGAAAACAAGATGGTGATGGAGCGAGAAGTTATTGCAGACAGCGGTGTGTGGACTGCCAAGAAAAGATACATGCTTAATGTTCATAACAGCGAGGGTGTTCCCTATGAGCAACCCAAACTGAAGATCATGGGTATTGAAACTACCCGATCTTCTACGCCACAGGTTGTTCGAACTTGGCTCAAGGAAGCCATTCGTATGGTTCTTCAGGAAGACGAGGAAACAGTTATCTCGTTCATTGATAATGTGCGGACTGAGTTCAATCAGCAGCCTCCCGAGAATATTGCATTCCCTCGTAGTGTAAACAATCTCAAGAAGTGGGAGAGATCCTGCGAGTATTTACGCTTCCGCTACGCCGATTGCGGTCAAGGGTGCTTTGATCTACAACCACTACATCAAGAAGATGGGACTGATCAAACGATATCCGCTGATTCAGGAAGGCGAAAAAATCAAGTTCTTGTATCTCAAGAAGCCCAATCCCGTTGGTGGTATTTGTGGTAGGGATCATGTGATATCTTTCCCGTCAAATGTCCCGAAAGAGTTTGACTTGGACACCTATATCAATTATGATCTACAGTTCGAAAAGAGTTTTCTAGACCCCCTCAAGACGATCCTCGATGCAATTGGATGGAAGCATGAGCACGCGGCAAGTCTTGAATCATTGTTTGGTTGATTGGAGTATAAATGGATTTTTTGCAAAACGTAATTAAGAGTTCTAATAATGAGTATGCGAGTATCGTATCTGACGGAGGTGCTGAGTCAGACATCCGAGGTTTTGTGGATACTGGTTCTTATACTTTTAACGCACTTGTTTCTGGATCTCTCTTCGGAGGTATCCCAGATAATAAGATCACGGCTATCGCGGGTGAATCCGCTACTGGTAAAACTTTTTTTGCTCTTAGTTTGGTGCATAAGTTTCTTGTTGATCGTCCTGACGGCGTGGTCCTTTATTTTGACACCGAACAAGCCGTAACTTCACAGATGATGACGGAACGTGGTATTGATCCTGATAGGGTAGCCATCTTTCCCGTGGGAACTGTGGAAGAGTTTCGTCACCAGGCCATTTCAATTGTAGACAACTATCTCGAATTGAAGAAGAGCGAACAGAAGCCAATGCTTATCGTTCTCGACTCGCTTGGTATGCTTTCGACGATGAAGGAGATGACTGATACCGCAGAAGGAAAGACAACACGCGACATGACGCGGGCCCAAGTAATCAAGGCAACCTTCCGTGTCCTGACTCTCAAGTTGGGCAAGGCAAACATCCCGATGATCATGACCAATCATACTTATGATGTTGTTGGTCAGATGTTCCCCCAGAAGACTATGGGTGGTGGTAGTGGTCTCAAGTATGCCGCTTCTACTATCATTTATCTTTCGAAGAAGAAGGTAAAAGAAGGAACCGAAGTCATTGGTAATATCATTCACTGTAAGAACTTCAAGTCTCGCTTGACTAAGGAGAACGCCATGGTGGATGTTATGCTCGACTACGAGAAGGGTCTTAATCCTTATTATGGTCTGGTAGATATTGCATTGAAGCATGAGATCTTCAAGAAGGTATCTACTCGTATTGAATTGCCAGACGGCAGTAAGATGTTCGAGAAGCAAATCTATAAGGATCCTGAGCGTGTGTTTACACCAGAGATCATGGAAAAGTTGGATAAGGTAGTTGCTTCCGACTTTAAGTATGGTACAATTACACCAACAGAGGAGACAAGTGATGACGACAGCAGCGTTCTTTGAATATATTCCGATCGACGGACTAGACACAGATGCCATTCATATTACAGATGGTAAATATAAGGGTCTGCATTTTCATTATGGAACCGTCAAGTTCAATGAACAAGACGACGGTCAAATGGAGATGAAGTTTGACTATGTTATTCTCAAGAAGCCTTATGGGTTCGAAGATGATGAAGAGTTTCATCGTGCTGCTGGTGATCTTTTGGTTCATATTCTCGAAAAAGAATTGCCTTCCTTAACACAAGAAACCTCACTTGAAGAGGTTGGTGACGCACCGAAGGTTATTGAAGAAAATATTGAACTTCTTAAGATTGAACAAACGAAAGCGAGAGTAGAAAATGCAAACAGTGGAACAGACGATTCTACGACATCTGATTCACACTGAGGAGTTTTCCCGTAAGGTAACTCCTTTCCTTCGATCCGAGTATTTCTCGGATCGTTGTGATAAAGTGCTTTTCGAGATAATCTCCAACTTCATTTCAACCTACAATAGTTTGCCTGCAACTGAGGCCCTGCATATTACTCTGAGCGAAAGAAAAGATCTTTCTCAGTCCGAGTTTGATGGGTGTAGTGAAATGTTGCAGAAGATGAAAGAGAAGCCCGAAGAAGCCAAACAAGAATGGTTGTTCGACACGACAGAAAAGTTTTGTCAAGAGCGAGCAGTTTACAATGCTATCATGGAATCTATTCAGATCATTGATGGTAAAAAGTAAAACTCAAAATGAAAATGCTATACCCCACATTCTCTCTGATGCCCTTTCGGTGTCTTTCGATGCACACATCGGACATGATTATATTGAGGATGCAGACTCGCGGTTTGAATTCTATCACAAAGTAGAAAGCAGAGTTCCGTTCGATCTTGAGTTTATGAATCTGATCACGAATGGCGGAACACCAAACAAAACTCTGAATATTGTTATGGCTGGTACTGGTGTTGGTAAGTCTCTGTTCATGTGTCATCATGCTGCGGCTTGTCTTTCCCAGAATAAAAATGTTCTGTATATCACATGCGAGATGGCAGAAGAACGGATTGCAGAACGTATCGATGCCAACCTCATGGATATCACGATGGATGAAGTGAAAGAACTACCAAAGAACATATTTGATTCTAAACTTGAACGAGCCCTCGGTGATCAATCTGGTAAATTGATTGTCAAGGAGTACCCTACTTCAACCGCAAGTTCTCATCACTTCCGAGTTTTGTTGGAAGAACTCTCAATGAAGAAGAAGTTTAATCCAGACATTATCTTTATTGACTATCTAAATATTTGTGCAAGTTCTAGACTTAAGCAGAACGGGAATGTGAATAGTTATAATATGGTTAAGGCGATTGCAGAGGAGTTGCGTGGACTGGCAGTAGAATATGATGTTCCTATTTTCTCTGCCACCCAAGTTAACCGAACAGGATTCGCGTCTAGTGACTTCGGTCTTGAGGATACATCTGAATCGTTTGGTTTGCCTGCAACGGCAGACTTCATGATTGCCATGATTGCAACAGAAGATCTTGATGCACAGGGTCAAGTTTTGATCAAGCAATTGAAGAATAGATACAATGATACCTTCCAGAATAGAAAGTTTCTTCTTGGTATCAACCGTGCAAAAATGAAGTTGTCCGATGTCGAAGATAATGCTCAAACGGGTTTGGTTGAGTCTAACCAAAATAAACCAGACGATGTTTATGGTGTCGGCTTCGGTGGCAGTAAGAAAGAACAAACCGATGTTAGTGAGTGGAACATATGAGTACTTTTGTTGATAAGAAGTTTATCAACCTAGTCTCCCCCGCAACTGGAGAGGTTCAAGTGGAAGAGCGATAAACTTGCTAACTGTCGTTGCCCTATTTGTGGGGATTCGACAAAGAATAAAAGTAAAGCAAGAGGTTTCTTCTTTATCAAGAAGAATGACTTCTTCTACAAGTGTCACAATTGTGGAGTCGGTCATTCCCTGTATCGATTTCTAGAGGCCGTTAATCCTTCCTTGATGAAGGACTATTCTTTAGAGAGATGGAAGAACGGGGAAAACGGTAAATCGAATTATATTAAACCGAAGGAAGAGCAAATGATTTTTAGCAAGCCTAAGTTTAAACCAAAGGACGATCTGCTTAAGCCTCTGTTATGTGTTAAGAATCTCGAAGAGGATCATATCTGCCGACAGTTTGTTGACATGAGAAAGATTCCTAAGAAGTTCTATGATATGCTCTATTATACGGATAACTTCTATGCTTATATGAAGTTGGTAGATCCAGAGTTTAGTCCTTCATTGACAACTCGACCCGAACCTAGATTAGTTATTCCTTTCTTTAATAAGAAGGATCAGGTAGTTGCAGTTCAGGGCCGATCTCTTTCAATGAAAGACGAATTCAATGCGAGAGATACTCTACGCTACATCACAGTGAAGTCAGACAAGTCTATCGAACGACTCTGGTATGGTATGTGGCGTGCAAACCCAAAGAAGCGTGTGTATGTCGTAGAGGGTCCATTGGACAGTCTCTTCATCGACAACACGGTTGCGATGGTGGGTGCAGCATCAGTGCAGAACGAACCTGCTCGTTTTGCAAACACTGATATGGTTTATGTTCTTGACAATGAACCACGCAATCCCCAGATTGTGAAGTTCAATCAGAACCTGATCAAGCAGGGAAAGACAGTGTGTATTTGGCCTAATGGTATGAAAGATAAAGATATCAATGATATGATCTATAGGTTTACTCCGAAGCAAATCAAAAAGATTATGGATGATAATGCAGTTTCTGGTTTGGAAGCAACGATGCGTTTAAATCGTTGGCGAAAAGTTTGACTACATATTAGAATTACTTTATTATGGAGAAGTGATATGACTCAGTTAATTGATCCCGTTAGTTTTACGTCCGCAGTTGGTAAGATGCGAAATTTCTTTTTAGACAAGGGTTTCGTCGAGGTTCACACCCAGAATCGTCTTTCGATTCTTGCAGCGTGTGAGGATCCAACCACCGTTTCAACCTATGATTACTCAGGACAGGTGTGGCCTCTACCACAGACCGGCCAGATGTGGTTGGAGTATGAACTCCTGAACAAGCCCATTGACACTGGTTATTTCTGTGTGTCAACTTCCTATCGACAGGAACCCAACCCCGTGCCAGGCAGGCACGATCTCATCTTCCCAATGTTTGAGTTCGAGATGCCAGGCAATGTAAGGGATCTTGAAGTGATGGAACGAGAACTCTGTCTTGAACTTGGTTTTGGTCAGTGCGAAGCAAAGGCATATGAACAGTGGGCCGCAGAGTATGGTGTTCTAGAACTAGAGAACGAACACGAAGAGCAGATGTGTAACGATCACGGAACCTGTATGATTACAGACTTCCCGAACTACACTTCGCCCTTCTGGAACATGAAGCAGAACGGTGATGGAACCGCTGCGAAGATTGATGTCATCATCGAGGGTCAGGAGACGATCGGTTCTGCCGAACGATCTGCAAACCCAGACGAGATGAGTGAGATGTTCCATACCATTTCCGATGGTGGTTATGCCAACCTTCTATACTCGAAGTTTGGTAAGGATCGAGTCGAAGCAGAACTCGAAGAGTTCCTGAAGTATGACTTCTTCCCTCGCGTTGGTGGTGGAATCGGTGTCACTCGTATGATCCGTGCATTGGAAATGAATAATGACTGAGATTACAGTATGGATGTGGACGGGGTTTCTCCTCGCCGCATACAGTGTAATTGCAAATGATTCGATCCAGACTCTTGGAACTTGGATTGCAAGTAACAAGAAGGTGAATTGGGAAGTATATGTGGGGGTTCGCCTCCACTGTACTTCTGATCGCCATCTGGTACGGATGGTGGGCGTATGACGGTGACATCTCTTACGGACGACTCAATAAGATTCCGTTCGAGGGAGTAGAATGGTATCAAGCACTTGCCCCAGCAGTGCTACTCGTTCTGACTCGTTTCGGTGTGCCCGTTTCTACTTCATTCCTAGTTCTTTCTGCATTCGCATCAACACTGGTGCTACAGAAAGTTCTGATGAAGTCGATGCTTGGGTATGCCGTTGCGGGTGTCGCCGCATACTTCATCTGGTTGGTACTGACTCGTCTGATCGACGAGGGTAAGAGTATCAAGGACTCTCATAAGAAGTGGTGGTCCATTGGACAATGGGTGACAACTGGATTCCTTTGGTGGACTTGGTTGTCTCACGACATGGCAAATATTGCTGTGTATCTTCCACGACAGATTCCAGTCGAAGTCATGTTCATCATCTCCGCCGTTTTTGTTGGTGGACTTGCATGGATGCTTCAGCATCGTGGTGGTAAGATTCAGGAGATCGTAGTACAGAAGAAAAATACGAAATATGTTCGATCTGCAACCTTGATTGATCTCTTTTACTTTGTTATACTGTATATCTTCAAGGAAGTGAACGACATTCCTATGTCTACGACTTGGGTGTTCGTCGGACTTCTTACTGGTAGAGAACTCGCTATTGCCTCCTTCCGACAGAAAGAAGGAATCAAAAAAGGTGTTCCCGATCGTGGGACGAGACTTCTTGAAGTTGATGGTTGGACTCGCTGCTTCTGTGGGTATCGTGTTAATTGTTCAGTACGCGAAAGGTTGATTAATGCAACAAAAAGTATTAGATAGTAAAGGTTTCGTTGATCTGGTAGATCACATGGGTTCAGATCTCACGGTGTGTAACGCCGCACGGGTTTCGTTCTCAAAAGACACCGAGTGGGAGATTGACGAGGAAGCAGTTGCAAGACTGCGTGAGAGTGGATCCTCGTACCACCCAGAGGATGTGAGGAAGTTATCCAGTCGTGATGGAAAGTTGTTGAAGTATCTGGCGACTCATCAGCACTGGACCCCGTTTGCCCATCCTCAGATTACCTTACGAATCAAAGCGCCTGTGTCGATTCGAACCCAGATGTTCAAGCACAAACAAGGTTTTGTTGAAAATGAAATCTCTCGCCGTTATGTTTCGTTTGAACCTGAGTTCTACTATCCAGCATGGAGAGGTGAACCTACCGATGGTGCAAAACAAGGGAGCAGTGATTTTATCAGGATCCACCCCGAAGCGACGAGGAACTTCGACAATTCGATTCGTCTTGCTATCCATACATACAATGAACTTCTTCGTAACAATGTTGCACCCGAACAAGCACGGTTCGTGCTTCCACAAGGAATGTATACAGAATGGTACTGGACTGGATCTCTTGCAGCATATGCTAGATTCTATAAGCAAAGAATCGATGCCCATGCACAGTACGAAGTGCGAGAATATGCCAAAGCAATTGGTAAACTAATCTCGCCTCTTTTCCCTGTGTCGTGGGAGTATCTGACTGCTAAATAGAGTATAAACTCTGGATGTAATTCACATGAAAAACGAAATTCTAAATCTATTTTCTCGTTCTAGTGTAGGAAAGAAAATTTCTTACGTTGGAGATGTCTTTGAGGATATAGAAGTTTCAGAAACATTTTGCGTTACAGATAAGGTAGCAGATACCGTCTATGAGATAGGCTATGGTGCATCTTCCGTTAACCTAGAGAGTGATAATCACCATATTACTATTCGTGGATCTTCTAGAACTATCAATAGTCTCTTCGAGGAATTCCATGAAGAGCCAGAAACCGTAGTCATTGAACAGGTTGTTGTTCGTGGTAATGATGGTAGAGAAGGATCGCAGGGGCCTGTGGGACCAAAAGGTTCGCAGGGCGAAAAAGGAGAAACTGGTTTACCTGGCAGAGACGGTAAAGAGGGTCGAGAGGGACCGAGAGGTCCAGCAGGTGGTGCTCCTGGCCCAGAGGGACCCCAAGGTTCACAAGGTGAGCAGGGACCCCGTGGTATCCAAGGTATGCAGGGCGAGAAGGGTGACCAAGGCGACAAGGGTGAACAGGGTGATCGAGGAATCCCTGGCGCACAGGGCCCTATTGGAGAAGTTGGTGAGCAAGGATCTCAAGGAGAGAAGGGCGAGCAGGGAGAGAAAGGTGATCCAGGCGACCGTGGCGAGAAAGGTGAGCAAGGATTACTAGGACAAGATGGTAAAGTTGGTTCGCAGGGTGAAAAGGGAGATCCAGGCATACAGGGCCCTCCAGGTCTGCCTGGAGCAATTGGTCCTGAAGGTTCACAGGGTCCTGCTGGTAAGGATGGAACACAAGGAGAACAGGGTGAGCCTGGTGAATCTGGGGTTGTCAAGGTAACTGGACCCCTAAGATACGATCAAAACGATAAGGTTTTGAGTGTCAGTGATGAATGGATAAACTCTCTCGGGAATATCATTCAGGGAGGTGCCGTTGTTGGTGGCGGTGGTGATCTTTTCGGTGCCAAACGAAACGGTAATGTCATTCAACATGGAAATGTTCTTAGATACCTTGACTTTCGAGGAGCAGGCGTTACAATAGAATCTGATGGTGTCAATGGTGTTGTCACTATCAATGGTGGAGGTGCGGGAAGTACAGACACAACCGCATTTTTGAAGTCCAGTAGTGGACAGAATGAAATGTCCCAATTGTTGGACATGAACGGAAACAATATTTTTGGTGCCCGTATCGACGGCGGCACCTTCTGAATCTAATACATACGAATACCTTTTGAAATCAGGAGATGATTTATAATGTCAGAACTACCTAGTCTATACCAGTCTTTTATACATTTGTCCCGTTACTCTAGATGGCTTGATGATGCAGGTCGAAGAGAAACGTGGAGCGAAACCGTCGCTAGGTACTTTGATTTTTTCAAAGATCATCTCAAAGAAGAGTGTGGATATGACGTACCAGATAAACTCAGAAAAGAACTAGAAACTGCCGTAACGAATCTAGAGATCATGCCGTCTATGCGGGCGCTTATGACCGCAGGCGAGGCTCTTAAGAGGGACAATGTTGCAGGGTATAACTGTTCCTATGTTAGTGCATCCAAAGTCAAGTCGTTTGATGAGATTCTGTACATTCTTATGTGCGGAACTGGAGTCGGGTTCTCCGTAGAACGCGACCTCATCAAGACCCTGCCGACGATAGCAGAGGAGTTTGAAGACAGTGATACGACAATTGTTGTCAAAGATTCAAAGATGGGTTGGGCGAAAGCCTATAGAGAATTGTTTAGCCTTCTCATTGGAGGTCAAGTTCCAAAATGGGACACGAGCAAAGTTCGTGCTGCCGGCGAGCGCCTTAAGACTTTTGGAGGTCGAGCCAGTGGACCAGAACCGCTCGAAGACCTCTTCAGGTTCACCGTTGATACTTTCCGAAAAGCAAACGGTAGAAAACTTACTTCTATCGAATGTCACGATATCATCTGCAAAATTGCGGAGATTGTTGTTGTCGGAGGTGTTCGTCGATCCGCACTTATCTCCCTCTCATCTCTCACTGACGAGCGAATGAGGGATGCAAAGAGTGGTGCATGGTGGGAAGCAGATTCGCAGAGAGCCCTTGCAAACAACTCTGTATCCTACAAAGAAAAGCCAGAGCCAGGCACATTCATGGAAGAATGGGTCGCTCTGTACAAGTCGAAGAGTGGTGAGCGTGGAATCTTCAACCGCGAAGCAGCACAGAAGCAGGTTGAAAAGGCAAACGCATTCAGAACCAAGATGGATCCAGATTACCGAACCCGCGATGCGAATCAGTTGTTTGGAACCAACCCTTGCTCCGAAATCATTCTACGAGACCGTGAGTTCTGTAACCTCACGGAAGTCATTGTCCGCGAAGACGACACACCCAAGAGTCTGGCACGCAAGGTAAAACTTGCCACTATTCTCGGAACATGGCAGTCAACTCTTCTCAACTTTCGATTCATCTCTGGTGAGTGGAAGAAGAATTGTGAAGAAGAACGCTTGCTTGGAGTGTCACTTACTGGTATAATGGACGCAGAAGTAACGAGAAAGGTAGAAGGATTGGATTTAACTCTACAACGACTACGCAGTCAATCGATTAAGGTAAACAAGGAACATGCCGATATTCTCGGTATTCCTCAGTCTGCCGCAATTACCTGCGTAAAACCATCTGGAACCGTTTCTCAACTTACAGACGCAGCGTCTGGTATTCACGCTCGTCACAACGCACAGTACATTCGTACAGTGCGTGCGGATAACAAGGATCCCCTGTGTTCGTTTATGAAGGACAAGGGATTCCCGCATGAAGCAGATGTCATGAAACCAGATCATGTCACTGTGTTCTCCTTCCCTGTTCAATCACCTGCTGGTTGTGTCACTCGCAATGACATGACAGCGATTGAACAACTCGAACTGTGGTTAGTTTACCAACGGCACTGGTGTGAGCATAAACCATCCGTTACGATCACAGTAAAGGAAGAAGAATGGCCTACCGTGGGTGGATGGGTTTACGATCACTTCGACGAGATCTCTGGAATTTCGTTCTTGCCGCATAGTGATCACTCATATCGTCAAGCACCCTATCAGGATTGTACTTGGAATGAGTACGAAGAAATGCTCAAGAAAATGCCAGTCGATGTAGACTGGAGCGGTCTCGGAGAGTACGAGAAGGAAGATAATACTTCTGGATCTCAGACAATGGCTTGTTCTGGGAACTCTTGCGAGATCGTAGACTTAACAAACTGATCTAAATCATAAGGAGAAAAAAATGAAATTTATCAGTGCTATTATTGCATCATGTGTTTTCAGCGGAGTTGCTGTAGGACAGGATATGGACGCTCTTGATAGAGTCCAAATTGATGCCGCCACTCGAAAGTGGCAAACACCAGTGACTGTTGACGTTGGTGGTTACGTTCAGACTCGCTACACTTTTAGTAGCGGCGGCGGAACGGATAAGAGTTACGGTTTCACCGTTCCTCGTGCCAGAATTATTCTTTCTGGTTCAGTCTATAACTGGGACTACAAGGTTAGTGGACAGTGGAGTGAGGGTGGAGACTTCAATCTCAAGGATGCTTACGCTTCTACCACCTTCGAGGGTGTAGGCTTCAAGTTGGGACAGTTTAAGACTCCTTTTATGAAGGAAGTTCTTACGAGTCGAGTTGATATCCTCGGTATCGAGCGATCAATCATCTCGAACAACTTTGGTCAGGGTCGTTCGCAGGGCGTTCAGTTCTCGCATGACTTTGGACCCGTTACTGGTAAGTTTGCTTACAGTGATGGTTTCTATAGTGCCAACGGTAAGGGTCCAGACAACTCTTATGCAGCCACTGGTCGTCTTGACTGGAAGGCAACTGATTGGTTGAACGTTGGTGCTGCTCTTTCCCATAACGAGGATGTTGAGCGATACTGGACTTGGACTGCCGATGCTGGTGTTGTTTTCGGTGATCTTACCATTGACGCAGCGTATGTTTCTGCTGAGTATGAGGCAGGAACTGAGTGGGGAACTACTGCTCAGGTTGGTTATCGTCTCTCTCTGATGAACTCCAGCCCTATGCAGAGTATCAGTATGGAGAACTTACTGGCGAAGAGAATCTCAGTATTCTTACCGCTGGTGTAAATTGGTTTGTAACCCCAGGCGTTCGTTTCAACGCAGACTTTGGTTACTCGTTTGATGGAATTGGATCTGGATGGGAAACTGGCCAGACTGGTTGGTCGAGTACCACCGACTCTGGTGAGTATCTTGTTCGTGCCCAATTCCAAATTGTTTTTTGAATCTTATTATAGAAGGAGAATACTATGACTAATAAGAAATGTATGACGGAATGTCCCGTTACTGGATCCTGCGATCAGGATATCGTTACCCGAAGCCTGGGTAAGATCGGCGTATGCCGAAGTATGCTGATCACCCTTGCACTACTTCCCTATTCGTGGGCAGGTGTGGTATGGGTTGCGAGTTCGGTCAAGTCCCTTTGGGACGCAGCGACCACCGCAGTCGGTTCCTGATAAAAATTAAATATACAATTTAAAAAACCCCGCTCTTCGGAGCGGGGTTTTCTATTAGAGACCAGTTGGTCTTATTATTATTATTGTATCTCCGTCTGGGAGGTTAAACTCACGGATGGCCATTGTCAATCCTGTTGAGTTGTTGATAATGTGTGTTTGCAGGTCGGTTGATCCATTGGTTTCGAATTTTTCTAGTGTAACTGCAATTCCATTTATGTCGTCGGGTTTGGGTAAAATCATTCCGAGAGAGATACCAACAGATTCGTATTGGGCAGTGAAGCCTGCCCGCTGTTCAGCGGTGTCAAAGAAGAACTTTAGAAGGTTCTCGCGGGAGTCACCAGTAGGACTAGCATCGCTCGCACTACCATAACCTTGACCATAAATTATTATTTGGTTCAGGTTATAATCAAGGGGTAGCCAGTCTGAGGTTGGATCATCGATATCCGCTGCGTCTGGAACTGTATATGATGACTTTCTATACTGCCCAGATGTTTTATTAAATTCGTATACAGTTGGTAAACTGGCATCTTCGGCTGTTGAACTCTCTGAGAAGTTCTCAAACCTAATAGTATTTGTTGACAGAAGATCTTCAGCACCCAGCCTAGCCTCTACCCTGAACCTCTTTCCGTAAATATCACCTTCTAGTAGCCCAGAAGGATCAAGAGTAAGATTTGACGCATTTGTGTTTACGGTGGTTTGGATGTAATCATCATTCGAGAGGTTGATTGGCTCTAAGCATCCCGCCGTTGATCTTTCGATTCTCAACTTCTTGTGTAGGTCATATTTTTCGGATCCACTTGCTCCACCAAGAAGACCTGAGTTTGAGGTTGGGGTGTAGTCTGCTATAACCGTCGAGTCATATGAATCAGAACCACCAACCTCGGGGGGTGCATTGGTGAAATTTGGTTTTTGTAGTTCAGGCATGTCGAGGAAATAATCCCAGTCCTTCATTATTGCATAATTGTCTGCTGGTTCTGTTCCGAATGGCCAAAAATAGTTGTTTTCAAAGATGCAAGGTTCGATGAGGGTTCCTGTGCTGCCGCCAGGAATCCACTGTTTGTATGTGGGACCACCGGGATCCGAAAGATCGTATGTCAGTCCCAACGCATGTTTGAACATGTCACCTGTTGCGTTTTCAATATGGTTATTTCGGAACACAATATGTGCCGATCTGAAGTCTAGAGTGACTCCAGCATTCCCGTAAGTATCCTGAAGGTAATCGGACCAGAAACTGCCGAAATTATCAGCAGATGCTGATGTTCCATGAATAAATCCTTCAGTGGCCAGGATCTGTCCGCCAATCCTAAAACTAAAAGCACAGTTAGTCATGGTATTATTAAATAACAACATATTTCGAACAGGTGCTTTCCAAGCCGCACTATTGTTTCCGTAGTTGAACGGACTAGCAGCCATTAGGTTGTTTACGAATGCTATATCTACCCAATGTTCATCACTATCAAATCCGTTCCCTCTGACAGTGTTAGAAGCAACATTCCAAGTCTGACCGTCAATGTCTATCATTTCGTTATATGACATTAACACATTTTCAATTCTGACTATACCGTCAAAATCTTTTGCCTGTTGCTTTGTCATGAACCACTGGAATTGGTCGGTATGGATACTGTCATCAGTTCCGCTGTTTGCAAATGATGATACTGGATATAGGTCACTCGTAGAGCCTAGATCACTCTCGCCTGGAAGGTTATTTCCGTCTCTTGGGGAAGCCTCTTTGGTTACGGTTTCAGCCCATGAGTAATAATATTGCTGTGCAGCGTCACCTCTGTGATAGAAGTTTCCCGTTCCGCCTTGTCGGTTGTGCTGAGTTGAGGGGTTGGGGATTCCCTGAGTCGATCCAGAGAATCTCCATAGCCACTCTTGTGTATTCGAATCGGAGTCAGAACCTCTGACTAGAGGCTTACTTGAGTCAAAGAGCAAGAATCCAGAGGTTCCTCCTTCTGGTCCTGTGTTGGTGACTAGAGCCATGTAGTGGGGTGTAAAGTGATCATCATATACACTTTCCCCTACCAACTGTGTTTTGTTGCCTTCGTCCCCGTAGTACTCCATTCGGCTTAGATGAGGGTTTGTCGAGTGCTTTCTTGCTATAAATGGAATTTTTCTTGCTGGGTGAATGTTGGTTAGTTCTTGAACGTTATCATCTCCAAACCAGCCGTTGGGAGGGATGCCGACCTCGGCACCTAGGGTGTTATATGTCCACTCATTAATGCTATCTTCATCAGTCCTGTCTTCATAGAGTGCAGTTTTAAAATCGAGTATTGAATCTGACTTGAGTCTTTGCCAAATAGTTCCAATCAGAGCGTTTTTAGAGATATCAAAGGTAAACCCTGTATCAGTTGCAAATGCAGTTGATTTTAAGAGATGATCTCTATATCGAATTGGTGTATAAAGGCCGTTGAACTTCGCATACTTTCCGTGTTCGGGATCAGTTGGGTCAAACCAAATTTTTCTTGGTACTTGTTCAATACCGTCAACAAGTGAGAACTTGTTGTTCACCGCAAATCCGATTTGCTTGATACAATCGCCCTGATTCTTTACGACAGTATTGCCTCTCATCCAGTCCGCGATCGACGTTAGTTCAGACCCACCAAAGATTTTACTGTTTCTGAATAGGATCGCGGTGCCTGCAGAATTCGAATGAAATTCTGGGTAAACCTTAGAGAATGTTTTATCATCAATTATGATGTTATCCCATAGATACCCTTCAAATAGGGGCTGTTTTGTGACATCCGAGAAGTGCGTTGTGTTCGAGTAAACAAAACCAAAGTTTGTGTGGCCGTATTCGAAGTTCTTTCTCACAAACTTCATGTTCTGTAAGGCAATAAGTCCTAGTCTTTTGTTCACTCTCTTGATTCGAAGTAGGTGTGGGTTGTTCGCAGTCTCCGGAGATTGAACGACTCCATCCACTTCAGGTTGGGATTGATCAGACGGAACTTCCAGAACTATCTCGTCGGGACTCTTCGTGGGGTCGCCTGTGATTCTAAGATATGAATTTTTACAATATGGAATTCTGTTATCGACGGTTCCATCACCTAGTTGTTCATTAAAGAGATAATTACTTACTGGGTCATAGTTACCAGCCAGGAGTGTGATGACACCTCTGGAGACATCAACATAATTGCTACCTCCGTCAGTTAGTAGGTTTGCGGTGTCGGTTGCACACGCATCTCTTACCTTTTCGAGACACTTTGCCATGGTTTTTACTGGGTTTGTCTGTGAACCGTCGTTCGTATCGCTTCCTCCGGGTGACATATATTTTACAACGTCAGGCAGAGTGCCACTGGTATCATCATTACCCTTTAACAGTGAACACATCCAAGAGTGTTCGCCTGGGTGAAGTCTTTTGTTTTGGAAGTTTGTCCCGTATCCCCCACTGAGTCCATACAAACCACATACCAGTTGACTACCTTCCTTTGCCGTAGTAACGCTATTGTTATGCTGTAGGATCTTAACTTGACCAACATTAGGAGTGATTACTGCTCTGAGTTCAATATTATCCAACGATTCACCAACTGTACCAATGACATTATTTCTGTTGATTTTTACACAATATTCCGGGATGTTTGTTCGGGGATTGATGAATTCTTCTGTAACAGAGGCAGTGAGCCCACCGTTCAGAACGAACTCGATTTCTTTGATTCCTTCGGAATGATATGCTTGGAGTCCAACTACAAATTCGGCCTCCCTAAATATTTCTGATGGCACTTCAGTCCATCGTGCTACTGGTTTATGGTTAAAGCCTGTAGCACCACCAGTTCCCTCAGCGGCTCTGTCGGCAAATATGCCGCTGAATCCAGTTCCAGAAGTAATATTTTTAATGGCCATATGAAAGAATCTCCATGTCAATTGCTGGTATAGATTATAGTTTAAGAAGTCCTGCTATATGTATCTTTATGGGAAATAGTAAGACGAAGTTCGAATTCAAGAACTGCTTGTTCTTCTTCCTCTCTGATGTGATAAAGAACCAGAGACCCTTCGGGAAGAATATCACAGGAGAAGCATTTTCTTCCTATTCACAAGAATTGGAGAGATATGATAGTATCTCTGAGTGGGCCATACAGAAAACCATAGGTTGTGATCAGGTTGCTCTAGAAGGATATGCTTACGGTGCAAAGGGCCGAGTGTTTCATATAGCAGAAAACACGGGGGTTCTTAAATACAAGATGTATCAGAACAGTATGCCTTTAGAGATTGTGGAACCCACTAAAGTCAAGAAGTTTGCAACTGGTAAAGGTAATGCTTCTAAGACTGACATGTATGCCTCTTTCACACAAGAGACATTTGTCGATCTAGCGAAACTAATACAGCCCGATCGTGAAGAGATCGGTAACCCATTATCTGATATTGTTGATGCTTACTATATCTGTAAGTTTTTACAGACTCAGTTGTCGGGCTGAGTTTTCTTGATAGACAGAAGATAGTATGCCGCAGTGAGAATCATACCGAAGTATATAATCCCTATGGCTATGTTCCACGGAGATGATACTGCTGACGCCTGTTGAGCAATTTCTGACGCCTGCTGAACAACTTCAGCACTGGGTTCTGCCATATTCTTGCCCATGATCACTTGATCGGAGGCACAGCCAGACATGATTAGCACGAGAGCGATTAGTTTACCTATTTTTAGCACTGGCATTTCCAAAGTAGAATCCAACTATAGTGACTAGGATTTGTCTGTTTTCCGTTGTGAACAGATAGCCAGTTACAGTATGGAAAGAGATGTAGGTGTTGTTACCGAACAAGCCGAATACGTCCAGAGGAGCAGGCTTGCTTTCTTCAACTTCAACAACCACGGGGATGTTGAAGAAGGGTAGGATGAACGGAGCGAGGATAGTACCGAAGAGTATACAGAGGACGATGAAGCGTCTCACACGCTTCCCAGCGTCCACAGAGACTCTCTGAACCGCTGCGTCCGCTGCTTCGATTCTTTTGTCGATCAGCGAAAGGGTCCGCTCAAATCGTTCCTGTTCTGATTTACGCTTCTCTGCCATAGATCGGAAAATGAAGCCTGTTAAGGCTCCGCCTACCATAGAGAGGAATTCGGTTGTGAGAACGGCTTCGAGCATCACGCACTCCTATGAATAAGATAAGCCATCTCTCCTGTTCGATCGTTCTGGATGAGAACTGGCTTGCCTGGGTTACGGTGAGCATACTTCTTAACTTCACCGCTTTCTTGTTTTTCCATGTCCATGTGTTTGTCCCATCGTTGGAACTTTGTTCTGCCTTTTATTGACTTGATGTATTCGTCTTGGGAGACTTTGAATACATTCATACCAGCAAAAGAATCTTTCATTTCATTGGTTCTTCTGTTTCTTCCTTCAGTGAGGTTGTAGTCAGATAGAGTAACGAATTCTTTTTCCGTGAGGCAAAGAGTTCCAATTCTGTACAGACTCTCTCCGAGGAAAGATGTGAACGAGTCCAATGAACGGGTGAACAGAACCTTTTGATCTTCGATGATGTATGTGCCAGGGTTGATTGTGCCTGATGTGTTTCTGTCATAAGGATCAAAACGATCTTCTACTTCTATACCACTGTCTTCGAGATACCAGATTAAAGATCTCTCGAATAATGTTTTGTCTACAACATCTGTATTCTCTTTGAGAAGATACAGAGCGGCAGCAAAGGAAGCGATTTTAGTTTTACCGCCTGGGAGTTTTTCTAGGAGTCTCTTGATGTTCCAGCACAAAGTGTGAAAAACTGTGTACGAGTTTTTCTCAGTAGATAATTTGAGATCTTTTCGTTTCCTAAGAACCTTGCCATTTTCGTCGATGATACCGAGTTTGTATGCCTCAGTATCCTTCCACGGAGTCGTGAGAAGTTTGATGAATTTATATGCTATGAAAGCGTCTACTGCACCCATTAGAGACTCCGAAGTTTTTCTACTATTTCATTATCCAACGGTATTAATTCTAGATCTATTTCTTCTATTTCTTTTGGCAAGTAATTTAGATAGATCAAAAAAGTCTTAAGGTATGAATGCAGTTCGACTTCGGTTTTATAAAACATAATTCTGGAGCAAACCGTAGGACCGAACACATTACCAAGAATGATCAAATGATTTAATATTAATCTTTCACGGAGAATTTTGCTCTTCTCATATTTACGAAAAAGACGCTTCACATATTTCACACGGTTTAGATCTTCATGGAATTCATCTATTCCCGTACATGTCGGGTTCTCATAGTTTTTCATGGCATACATGATAAAGTTGGTTTCATTCAACAAAGAAAAATTCATAACAATTATATTTATATTAACTCACAGTGAAACCTGATCAACCTCGTTCGTCTTCTGTTCGTGCAGATGCTCTAGCCATACCCATGGCTCTTCTTTTTGCGACTCTTTTCATTTCGTCACGATCATCCTTCTTTGGTTCATGCTTTGACATGTCCTTGGCAATATCGTAACCGATCTTCGCTTTTCGCTCATAATTTTTTACGGTTGATTTATCGAGTTCGTCGAGTTCTACCTCAACTTCAAGTAAATCTTCATCGTCCTCGTCCTCTTCGGGATCGAGTGTGTCCATTAGAATCGACTCTGCTACGGCTTGGATATCATCATCGCTGACATCCATTTCGTATCCCTTGACAGCAGAGCGAACTGCGTACATGAGTCCACGAAGGGCTTCGTCGATATCTTCTGCATTTTCAAGAGCAGGAAGAATCTTACTTTCGAAGATGACTTCATCATTATCAATGTGGAGACGAAGTTCTAAAGCATCTTCGCCTAGTCCTTCTTCTTCACCGACAAAGTGAATCTTAGCCTCTAGTTGAACAACACCTTCACCTGTCTGACGAACGGATAGAGCCAAAGGCTTTCCGAACTTTTCGGTAGCAAGATCTTGATCACCAATCTCGCCAGTCGAGACACCATTTTCCATCTTGTATCCGAACACCTTACCGTAGTAACTGACAGGATACGAAGTGACGTTTTCGTCAACAAGACCACCTCTAACATCAAAGTCCCAACCCGATGTGGTTGAGTCTGATCTTTAGTTGTTCTAGTTTGGCCTTTGCATGAAGCGTGTTACTGGAGAGAAAGTTCTCGATGAATGCATTGATTCGTCCGAGGTTCTCTGTATTGTCGAGACGATGAGTTCCGTCGTCTGTATGAATAGAACGATTGCTTAGACCGTAAGGACTAAACTCCGATTCTACCATAAAGTTTTCTCGTAGTTCTTTGAATCTCTTCATCGGTGGTACTCCTCAGTATGCGCCGTTAGATTTGTCGTTCTTCTTCTTGTTCTTCTTCGCCTCGACTACTCGACGATAGAACTCGGAAGACATTTCGTTAGTGGGATTTACTTTAGCGTTACGAACACCTTCAAAGAAGTGATCCTTCATGATCTGGCCCACTGTCTCTGCTGTCAGAGCGGACTGGTCCATTTCGTCAATCTTTGATGCTGCGAGATCAATTTGATCGACGATTGCTTCTGGGAGAAGCCCGTCGAAGTGCTTCTTGATGTTTTCGCTAAGGATACCTGAGATGTCGTTAACTAGGTTCTTGTACTTTGGATCGTTTAACATTTGTGATTCCTCCTCGGAATAGTATTTATATTTATAACGCTTTTCGAATGGCATTGAACAGAGATTGTCCAAGCCTAGGGGTGGTTCTCTTTGGTAGACCTTGCATGAATAGTTCAAAGTCTTCATCGGCTACCGCTTGTCTCATTTTTGTACCTGACATTCCTGCTGCACCTTCTGCATCTGGATCTCTATCTCCAGACGAAACTGCCTTGAAGTTATCAAATTCGAAACTCTTTTCTTTGTCTCTATGCTTGATGTACTTCTTTATCTGTGATGACATATCGACCACTCGATCCGAACCAACGATAAGGATAACGTTTTTGTATCCTTGGTCGCTGAGTTGCTTCATCATGAAGAATGGATTGATAATTCTTGAATCTTCATAGATATTTGCTTGTGGAAACAGGGCTCGTAGAAACCGAACCTTTTCTTTGTATCGAAGCGGATTCTTGACATTGCTCGATGAGGGGGATGTATAAATTCGATGTTCAAACCCCATCTTTTTTTGCTACAGATAACACCTTCCTCATGACTAATTCATGACCAGAAGTGGGAGGTTGGAATCGTCCGAAAGTAACGACGATTCCTCGGCTTCTCCTTTGTTCACTCAGTCTCTTCATTCTTTATCTTTCGACTAAACAGACCTCTTTTTTTGGCCTGGGTTTCACTTCTTTGCTTTGCTCTCTTTTCGAACTTTTCGATCTTGTTACTGACAACTTTTTCGGGAATGTATCCCCAACCGCAATGCTTATCCCACTCAAATTCACCACCGTGAGTGGCGATATAATCTTCCATCATTTGGATTCTTCTTGAGTTGTTTACGATTGCTTCTAGTTCTCTTGGTCCCATTACTTTCTCCAGTTCTTTGCGACAGTGAAGTTTGCTCTTGAGAACTCCATCCTGTCTACGAGTTTGTAAGCATTACCTTTAAACTTATCTATGGCAACAAATCCTTCAGGAGATGTGACACGATAACCATCACTGGTTCGAATAAACATACCGAGAGACTTCACTTGTTCTAATTTGCGAACAAATTTTAGTTTTAGATTGACGAGTTCTTCATGCAGAGAGAAAATCTTTTGAATTCTTGCTCTATTTCGTTGGAGATAACCAACAACTTCTTTCATCTTCTTTTGTTTGTTCGTCTTACCTCTCTCTGACTTTAAAGAATCTACGCCCTTCTGCATTTTGTCGTTCACGAATGTTGTGAACTCCTCCGCAGAAAGCCTCACGCTACCTTTTCGGACTTGTGAGTTGGCGTAGATTTTCAGTTCGTCGATTATTGATTTCTTACCTGTGAATTCATCAATGAACCGACGCACTGGCATGAATGATCGCTTTACATTGGCAATAGCATTAGAGGCGGACTCAGTTTCGGTTGCCGTGAATGTGGCAGAACCCGAAGTGTCTCTGAAGTCGGCGTCTGTGAAAAATACATCGTTAATTTTTCTCAGGCCACTAACATTCGCACCAAACGAGGCTTTCATCTCTAGCATTGACTTACCTGAATATGTAGTATGCCAGACAACTCCAACCTTTGCTTTTTTGATCTGTTTTGCCATGTCACTATCGATAGAAACCGCGTAGGTGATAGTATTAGGGGTGAAAACTAGGTAGTTTTCCCCATCTATGGATTTTTCTTCTACATCATCAGTGAAGAGCAAATCTCCCTGAAGAACACCCTTTATTCCAAGTTTCTTGAATAGAGGCAGTGCGGTGAGGAGTTTGTCCTGTAGTCCGCCTTGGTGGTTCTTTTTGATGTCTGCTGCTGTGTAGTTTATCTTGGGAGTCTTCGAGTTGAAAACTGATTTGGTTCCAACGAAGAATCTACCATTATCTGGATTAGTTCCAGCAAAAACTGCTGGTGCGCCATCCCACTTCACCGTCACGTTGGTTCGGGATTTTTTTGATCCAGAAAGCATCTCTACCAACGATTCGCAGAATCGTAGTGCATCCTCCACCCCCGCAGATCCTTCATTGAAGAGAGAATCCTCTAGGTGTTCCAGATGTAGATTTTTGCTTTCTACTAAATAGTTAGTGAAACCTAGCATAAATAACTCCTACGGTATGTAGGAAAATACAGAGGAGTATTAAATGTCATACGATAGATATCAAGCAGCAGATCCCGTTTCGGCTAATACGGATCAACCCTATAACAATAAGGGTGTCTTAGTGGTAGGACAGGGAACCGCAGCACTCTACCCACGATCGGCCGATTATAGTGCAGGTGTAACTGGACAACCGGCTCACGGAACATCAGGCGGAGAAATTATTATTCAAGGTTCGTCCGCAGGAGTAGTATTTCCAGTGACCGTATTCCATGTTGGTGCTATTACCACGGGAACCAGTGTCTACAGACTACACTGATACTCTTCGATTACGCCTTTTAGGCTTCGAACGTATTGTAGTGGATTGCCCTCAAAGACTTGAACTTCGCTATCCTCACATGAAACGAGGATAGCGAAGTTGTCTATTGCGATACCAGTTCTTTCGTGCCATGCAATCGCATACGCTGTTGCCTGCTGAAAGTAGTTACCAATATCCGCTCGTCGCTTTGAGCGGGTAGCACCTTTGAAGTCGATGATAGACAACTTGCCGTTGTACTCTGCTATGCAGTCAACACGACCAGCAAGGCCCAAGGTATCAGACCATAGAGCAACTTCTAATGCGTGAATGTTATCGATCTTGTCGAGTTCAGGCTTTAGTTGCAGAAACAACTCCAATGTGTCTGGAGTTACACGGCCCTTATCTGTCTCGGGGTTGAACTCGTTGTTCAGGTAGTCCTCAATGAGACTGTGTAGTTTGTTACCACGACTGGTAACCCGCACAGACTCCTTGGGATTCTTACGTCGCCATTCCGCGAAGAACTTGTTCTTCTTGAAGCCAGTCACTGTCGTCACCGAAGGATAGTTGCCGTTCGGTGTCTGATAGAATCTTTTGCCATTCTCGTTGACTGTTTTTAGGTCTTCAAGTGCTAGATCAGTGACATGGGTAAAGTGTTTCACATCTGTAGTATACATCATTTTTCCTCATTGTCAACAGGAATCTCCTCTATCTTCTCCTCTGGTTGTTCTAGTTCAGGGATTGGACTTTGGTTTCTGTTTTGCCATGCGGCATTCATCTGATCAAGGGTGCCTTTTCTTTGATTCGATTGCACCCACCCGAAAAAATCACTCATCTTCATGGTTGTTTCCTTGCTTGTTTTAAACGATCCATTTCAGCCTTTTTCAATTTAGGCATCATTCTTTGTGCTATCTTCGAGAGACGGGCAGCAGGGATTCTTTCCAGACGTTTGTCGATCATGCCCTTCTCTGCGAATGATAGTTCATTATAGTTACTGCCACTTGAATACTTCTTCTTGAACATGTTTCTGGCTGCCTTATTTGCTTTAGTCAGCAGATCGCCATGAGACTTCATTCTCTTCGCTTTCAACTTACGTCGAAAAGCACGACGCTTCGCCGTGCGTTTGGCGATCAGGCCTCTCTTCTTTCTTTGTGCAACCGTAAGTCGCACTGCTCGTTCAAGAATGCTTTCCATCAATAGTGTTCCATCCCTACCATTTTTGGTCCAAGTCCTCTGCGTCCAGCAGTCGCTCCCTTAGAGAGTTTCTCTACTCTCTTCTGGTGGGCCCTCTGTCCCTTCACGGAGACGGGAGGCTCAGAGCCTAGTCCTGCAACACTACCGCTACTGGCGTTGTTCGCTGGTGCGTCTTCTAAGAATTGGATGAACGTTTTCATGTGTCTTTCTTTCCGTAAGGGAACATCTTATTTAGTTTTTCCTTGCGTTTGTTGCAACCACAAGGTTTTCCTGTCTTTTCTGCAATCTTCTCTACAACTTTCCTGATCCCAGTGGCTTTGGTGAACTTTTCTACGCTGTCACCTAGACCTTCGGGAATCTCGTTGTGATCAATCTCATTGTGATCCATACCGCACTCCTGATTTGGTTGATGCGTGATCCAAGTTGGCTTTACCGTCACGATTAAGGACGGGAGAGTTTTTCATTTGTTTCATGAGTTCTGACCACTGTCCGCCTGTGGCCTTGTCTGGGGTGAGATTAGCGTCTACACCACCCACGGGCGCGTTGAACCATCCTCGTCGGACTTTGGTTTCGTTGCAGTCGGGGCATGGTCGATCGCAGGGTTCGTCCCGTGTTGCGATTAGTTCAAACCGATCGAATTGATGGTTGCAGGCTTCACATTGGTAATCATATGTTGGCATAGTATATTCTCCTGTATTATGTATTAACCAAACTCTGGTTGGAACCCAAGTCCATCCGCCATTCCTTTTTTCGCTAGACGGGTTTTCATCGTGTTTTTTGATCTGAAGTAGCCAGTAACTTTCTCTAGTTCCTTTCTACCAGACGCTTTCCACTTTGGGAAGTATTTAGAGTCCACTTCAAAAGTAACGTAGTTTACCATACCCGCAACAGCATCCCCAAAGATTTCCCAAAATTCAAGAAGATTGGGGTCTTTTGATATTTTTTCTAACTTTCTCTCTGCGGCAACAGCGATATAACCCAAGATGAATATTTCTTTGTCTTTAGCGACGGTTTTAATTGTTCCCTTATCAATAAACCTTTCGGTAAGTTGCCTGTCGTCCATGACTAGTTTTTTTAGTCTCTGGATGTCTGCGTCAGACAATACGCGAGCCAATGGAAGACCGAGAGCAGCCTTCGTTGAAGGTGCTGATTCAAAAGCATTTATTACATTAGTTACAAATTGTCCCTTGAAGTAAGTCGAGGGAAGAATCCCTACACTGGACAAATATTCCAATGCTTTGATTGGTCCTAGTGCGGTGTTGTTGTCTCTCAGAATGGTGAGAACAATATGCTGCATGGAACCCGTCCAAAATTTCTTGACATCAGGTCTCATTTCAATCAGATCGAGAAGATCTTTTGATTTTACTGTATTTGTGGTTTTACCCGACTTTGCTGAGACTTTGTTTCGGAGTAGAGTGTTGATTTTGGTTATCTTGTTTTGACTTGTTGATACTCTCTTACAGGCGGTTTTCGTTGTCGAACCTCTTTTTTTGGTCTTGGAACTTTCTTGTATTTGCAGTTCATAATCCATTAGCGGTTCATTTTCCGCTGAGGGGTGAAATACAGAAACATCCCTCTTGTTTGGCATATCATTGAATGCGTTGTTACCAATGACCCAGATAGGACCGACAACTTCACCGAAATATTTCTGAATCCCGTTCTTTATTTCAGTATCAGAGTCTTTGGACTGTGCAAACAACTCTCCTGCATTTTTCATTAGATTATCATTTATTTTACCCGAGGCATGATCAACCAATGCTTTACAATAAGTTTTTGCACCAGATGGCATTTTAGTCGCCTCTACTGCTTTCTTTACCTCAGTTATGTACTTTTCATAAGGGATAACCTTACCATCAAGTTTTAATCTTTGAGGTTTGAATTGGTCTTGGACTTCACCCATGTTTTCTCCTTACTAGCAGTTCCAGCGACGAAGTGCTTTATTGATGCGTGAATCTGGATCGTTTGCAGTCTTCGCACTGGTGAGACGCTTCTTCATTCCCGACATTCTACTACAGAATGACTTCCTGCGTGCTGCTCTTTTTCCAGATGGCTTCTTTTCTGTGACCGCAGTCTTGAGTTTGGAGCCTGGGTTCTCGCGTCGATAAGCGTTGACGGCTTTCTGACTCAATCCATCAGTCTTGTCCTTGCGGTTGACCTTCTGCCAGTCTTCCTTGTGGACGGTTTGAACTTCAAAATCTGCTTCCTGTGAACCGCCCTCGTGTGGTTTAAATCCCCCATCAGGATCCTTCATGAGTTTATACTCATTGGTTCCTTTTTTCATCCAATGAAATCCTTTAGGGGCAACGACTTTTTTTGATTCTTCGTCCAGTTTGCTGTACTTCGAGAACGAAATCATCGGATCTACGCTATCTTTAGTATAGCGACTTCTCTCCATAGAAGCAGCCTGGGATTTTCTTCTTTCATCATCTTTTGCTTTTTGTTTCACCGACATCGTTCTTTGACTGTCTGAACTTGATCTTCCTGCTTGGGACTTTGCTGCTGTGTATGCGTCTGCTGGTGTCTTGCTTCGCTTCTTTTGATCGTAATAGTATGCCATGGTTCCTATCTTCGCTGCACCTTCCATCTTCATGACTGCGGCAGCCATCTTCTCAGCAGCGTCGTCTGCTTTCATCTTCTTACCATCTACCACCACCATGCTACCACTCACTTTCGCCTGCTTACCTTTGATCTTATTGTATTGCTTTACAAGATCAGCGATGTCCTTCTTACTAGCCTCTTCTAGGGACTCTCCGACATCCTCTTTACCTGGCATGTCTCTACGCTTGGTGACAGTGGTCTTACCACCTGGCCCAACCGATTTTACCTCATATCCAATCTTCTTCTCTGGATCTAGTTTGATCTTGATCTTATCTTTCTTGGCCTCAGAGACAGATGACTTAGGAACGCAATTAGGGACGACCTTTCCGCCCTTCATCTTTGTTCCTTTCTGAACATGAGTGGACCAGCATTCGTTTAGTTTTCCTTTTGGTAACTTCATGCTTTTATCCAACTCCCGCCGGCGGCCTTATATTCTTTGGATGCATATGCGTTTGCGTATGCAGATGGATAGACATCAAACTTGGATTTTGCCTTTGATACGGCAGCAGCCCACTTCTTGGGATCGGTTGGTTTGTTCTTCTCTGTAAGGTATCCGTTGGGTAATTTCATGACGCTTTCCTTCTTGTCTAATCTATTGGAGACATTGACTGGTTTGTTTCCAGTGCCAGGTTTATCCCTCACTGGATCTTTTGCTTTCTTTCTCTTGACTGCGTTTGCAATTTCAGACTTCCCACCTTTGGCCTTCAGTCGGCGTGCTTTATTGGCGGACAGACACTTGGGAGTTCCCTCGCCTGGTTTGCCGTCTCCGCACTTACCGAGACGTTCACCCTTAGTGTTATATCTATCCCATCCACCTTTACCGACTCCACCTTTTCCTCCTGCTCCAAACCACTTACCAAGACCCGAGTCGGCATAGACCTTCTCACACATCTTCTCGCCAGGAGTGTCTTTCTTATAACGCTTGAGGAGTTTCTTGGTGCCTTCTTCTCCTGCACCGCCCTCTTCATTGATTGCGAATCGGAATCTCATTTCATTCGCTTTCTGTAGTCTTTACCAGCGATCTTACGCATGTCGATATCGGTCTTCGCCCTTTACCACACCCTTTTGTCGCTTTCGTAACTTGTCCATCTCACCCTTGTCCGTAGGCATATGATCTGGTTTGTCTGCCATTCGGGTGACACGTTTGGTGTTGTCCTTCTGTGCCTTGCTGATGTAGGATCTTAAGGTTTTTACCTTGAGTTCATCAACCTGCTCGACTTCTTCCCTCTTGAGTTTTGGCTCTAGGTTGTTCTTGCGGGCATCAAGACGAGAGAGTGCAGCAGATACGCCCTTTGCTTTCTTGTTAGTCTTTGGGGAGTGCTTGCCAGTATAGAGATCACTCTGAACTTGTCCTCTTCTCTTGTGGACATAAGACCGAAGGGTGTCTGACGAGACTTCATCAACCTGTTCGACATCTTCATATTGACGAGCGACGAGTTTCTTGGTTGCACGATCAATACCCCTTACTCTTTTCTTCACCTGTCGAACGCCTGCTTCTCGTTCGGATGAGGTTTCACCCTCGAACCCTGTGTCTCTACCGCTTCGTTCACTCTTCTTAGCCTTATCCTTGTAACTCATGAGAGTGGACTTCTTGAGTTCGTCAACCTGTTCGACATCCTCTGCTGCGGCAACTAACTTCTTCTTCGCTTTGGAGAATCCTGCGAGTCTCTTCTTTCTTCTCTTCTCTGACTTCGGATCGAGTTGTCCTGTCGAGGGATCATAACCCTGACGAACGGTATCTTCACGATCTTTCAGAGACTTGACTCTATATTTCTTCAATGCCTTTGCACTGAGTTCATCAACCTGTTCGACATCTTCCTTGAAGACTCTCTTCATGCGAGGGCCCTCGTCTGTCGAGATCAGTTTACCACCATGCTTCTTCATGATCTTTGCCATCTGCTGATGCGCCCGTGTTGGACTACCGACACCTGCTCCTGCTGGACCCTCTGTCCTGACCTTACCATCACTGGTTCCAGTCGAAGATCCTAATCTTTTCTGTGAGATTTCTCGCATGAACTCCTGTGCGGTTTCTTTGTCTGCGAATTGGAACTCAAAGGATTCCCTTTAGTTCGACATCTTCCTTGAAGGTGCCGCGAATGGTTCCTTTTCTGTCCTCAATACCGATAGTAACATTGACACCGACTTCCTTACGCATCATCTTGACGATGGCGGGAAGCATGTTTCGCATCTTGGTGCCTTCTTGCTTGATCACCTTGTTGTTCTTGATGGCAACAACGGTGAAGGGACCGTCCATGTCGGTAAGACCCTTGACGATATCCTTTGACTTTGCCTCTTCGAGTTCAA
>UEXL01000011.1_pt1 | contig 127068 bp, 228 predicted proteins | sample 1796671 | NCBI WGS metagenome assembly UEXL01 (sample SAMEA4772471, study PRJEB27181) | metagenome | reverse complement strand
AGCACTCGGTTCGTATTCTTCATCAGTACTTTCATCCTCCTCGTATTGAGGAAGACGATAAACTGCCATACCTGGTTGAACAACCTGAAAGGGGACATTAACTGGAATACTTCGCCTGTCAATGATGGGATCCTCATTTTTAGGTAATTCTCATGAACCCTTTTTAAATTATCAGCCATTTCCAGATACGTACCCTCAGGGATCATACTGGAAATTTCATCAAGACTTTGCATAATACTTTTAAGATTATCCATGGTGTGAAAGTTATTTTCTTATTTTTTAATTCACACTTAGGTTTTAAGCTCTATAATTCATCTAGTTTATCGTCAGCTTCCTCTAACTTTTCGAGGCGTCTTTCAATTGCGTTACGATATTTCTCCCTAAATGTGTTCTCTATCTGCATATATGTCTTGGCCATACTCATAACATCCTCGTTGGTAAGATGTAGACGTTCAAGTGTATCTTCCCACGTACTGTTACGATCTACCCCCTCCGAATCACGTACAGTATAATTTATGTAATCGTCTGGATCCAAGTTATTAGATAAACAGTAATGTCTAACACTCGTCTCTTGAATGTACTTAGTTCTTCTCTTTAGAATGTGGGTACCCTCTAATTCTTTACGCAAATAATCCATTTGACCAGTTATATAATCAGAATCCAATCCAATTCCTTGATCCATGTAATAGTTACGGAAGTAATCGTAAACTTCCCTTGTAGGACCAAGTGGTTGTATAGAAAAATTGTCGTAATCAAAAGAAAAACTCTGGGTCAGCACGCTTACTGTACGCATTTTTTAAACGGTTACATATGTCTAAATAATCTCCTTCTGATAGTTTATCTGAATTCTTGTCAATTAGTTGCATAACTTCTAATAGTTCATCCATACTTATATATTCGTAAATCTTTTTGTCTAAGTCACTTAAAAATTTCTGTCCTAATGTCAGAATGTACAAAACCTCTTACGATAAGAGTGATTGTCAAACAGGTATTGTACACATTGGATACGGAGCTTTCCACAGAGCACACCAGGCCGTCTATATAGATGACTATATGGAGAAAACTGGTGATCTCCGTTGGGGTATCGTAGCTGTCAATCTCCGAAATGAAGGCTTTCGGGAAATTGATGATTACATTGTAAAAACTCCATCCTCTTATCGTCTAGTTAGGTCACACCTAGACTACATAGATTGGACTAAGAATAGGACAGTAGCGAAACATATGCTCGTCTTATCAAGTGTAAAACTTATAACAATCACTGTTACAGAAAGTGGCTATGCACCTGGATCTCCCTATTTGAATACCTCGCATGCGGTCTCAGAAACAGAAACTCACCAATCACCATCTTGTGTTGTGACAACATTCGCCAGAATGGACGCGCTCTCGAAGCACAGTTCCTAGCATATTTGTATCAGACTAATCAGATTGAACTTGCTGATTGGGTGAGAAAATGTCTCATTTCCATCATGTATGGTTGATAGAATTACTCCACGTACACACGACCATTACGTTTTGAAGTTGATGAACTTTTTCCGAGTTATGGAAAAACAGCCATACAAACAGAAGAATTTACCCAATGGGTCATAGAAGACGATTTTGCCGCAGAATTTCCAGATCTGACTAGGTTGGTGTTACTATAACAAAGATCTTGAACCATATGAAGAAACCAAAATCCGAATCCTCAATGGTGGGCACACCTCTCTAGCCTATCTAGGCGTTCTCTCGGGATAAACACGTTTGATGAAGTTATGAGTGACAAAGCACATTTGAAACATTTTAAACTACTACAAAGTGAAGAGATTGTTCCATCAATTGAAATGGATCTACCCTTTGACATAGACGAATATGTTGAAACAATAGAAGAACGGTTATCCGCTGCATATAATAATGATCATTTAGAGCGAATCTGTATGGATGGTTTCACGAAGTTTCATACATTTATCGTTCCTTCACTCCGAGTTTGTCTAGAACAACGTAAACGACCTATACATATATATACAGAAGTATTGGTGCGTGGTATATATACGCTCGGAAGTTTGCGAGGGGGTGTATCAGAATCAAATACACCGAACCAAATTGGTTACTTCTCGAACCCTTGTTGCGAGATGGAGCTGTTGACGCATTTGTTTCTAACGAACGTTTATGGGGTGAATTACCGAAGAAATATAGGACATTCTCAAGGGATCTAAAATCAGTTCTAATCTCACACACATACGAGAAGGAAATTGACCTACTCGGTGAGGATTAAAACATGTGCGTAAAATAAGGATGCCAAAAGCCCCCCCGACATTCAACGCGATATCTTTGGAGATCGCAAATAAAAATTATAACAAAGAACCAGGTGTCGTAACCAATAATAAATGCTTCCCTAGTAAAACCGTCAAGGTTTATAATCGAAGCAAATATCACATTAAAATTGAAATAGAACACGTCCCCAAACCTTCATTCATAACATCACTCATGTGTGGTTTCAGAGGAGCCAATTTCCAGGTTGATCGAGAACAGAATGAAGGGTACAAAGTACAAAAATTCTTTCTACCACCGGTAGAAGATCCAATGAAACCAATTATGAAACCAATCCATATAATGGGTGGAAGCTACATAATGACTTCATGGATGAACGGTATTAAGCGAGACGACGCGAGACTACTAACATTAAACGAATACCCTGTATTTCAAAATAGACACTACAAAGAAATTGAAGGACAAGAAGTAGAAGTAGAACATCACTGGGGAAAACAAAAGAGTTTTTCTTGGTTCTAGCTGGAAAGTGTCCTCTGAAGCTTGAGCGAGGGTGATGTTATCTTCGAAATCATCCATAAGTTTTTCACGACCTTTCAAGATATCATCCCTCACTTGGAGACGATCTTCCAACTTTCTTTTCTTCTCCTTGAATTTCTCCATACATTTGTTGTAATCTCGGACGGATTTGTTAACTTGCTCCTTCAAGGTGTTCAACTCCGCGGCCTGTCTCTCCAACCTGTTTCTCGACCTCCTCACCGCCAACTCCCTCCTTACAAGTTCATCTTGGGGCACACCGGACGCCGCCCCGTGTAATTTTTAATTGGTTGCACACCTCCAAATAGAAACCTTCTGGAACTTGTTGAGCATTGTCGTCAAGGATTTCCATCAGTTTGTGGACCACAAGCATTTGAGTGTTCATTTTGTTCAAATTGAACACGAATTGACGACGTTGTACGTGCTGTTTAGTTTTTGATACTTATTGTGTTTATTACATTCACTTAGGCGCTTTTTCTAAAAATTAGGCACGTGGTCAACGCCGCCCAACTCGAAATCGGCCTTCGCGAACGGCCTCAAGGCATCCCAGCGCAGGTACTCGGCCTCGGATTCGAAGTGGAGCTCTTCCTCTTCTTTTTTTTCCTCGTGTTTTCGTAGTTTTTGTAGTTTTCCTTCTTGAGACGGATGGTCTCGAGCCTCTTCTTTGTGGCTTCCACCTTAACGAGTTCCTTTTGAATCTCCGCGAGGGTCATGTTATCCTCGAGCTGTTCCTTAAGCTCCGCGAGGGTGATGTCGTCCGTCCTCCTCGTCCTCCTCGTCATCTTCACATGCTTGGCAATGAGCGTCAAACATGTGACAGGTGTGTTCTCCGTTTTCGACCATCTCTTGGATGTCGGGGTCATGCATGATGTCATCATCATCCTCGTCAGAGACCGGGTCAGCCTTCTTGGTCTCGGGGGGAGGGATGACCTCAAAGTTGATTTTAGCGTTGGGGAGCATGGTCGTGAGACGATCCAAAGTTTTCATGGCGGAGCGGGATCCGATGAGCTTGCCGCCGAGAGCTTGGATTTCAAAGTTCATTGTTGTTTGTTGTTTGTTGTTTGTTGGTTGAAAAATACAAGGTTTTGAGCTGACTTAGGTACTTAAACCGACTTGATGTAAGAAGCCAGAGAATACATGATAGGTGGAACAGAAAAAGAACCCATCGATGTCATGAAAGCTGAACTCGCATCTTCGGGTGTTTTAATCTTCCATGAATAACTTTGGAAATGGAGGTCTCCATCACCTTATCAACCGTAGTATCAATAGGTTTAATGATCATGGAATAGCCATAAGTCCAAAGAGTGTAGCCAATACATGAGCAGTTTGCTCATTTTCGGTAAGTTTATTAGCTATCATGTTATCGGACATGTTTACAATTACACGAATAATAGACCCCGGCCAAAAAGACCGATGCGAGCATCTGCCAAGTCATAGTTTCAGCCGATACTTTGAGTGCATCTTGAATCTTAGTTTCTTCGTCTGCGGTCTCGTATGCCTTTTGACCCTTGTCAATTGTATCAAACATGACATACGACGCAGCCACACAGTATGATGCGGGAACACCCCATTCCGGAATAAACGCTGTAAAAGCCTCACCAACTTCATTTGCGTATCCCATGTATCGAAGAGATGTATCGCGGTAAGGATCCACGGCCGTTGCGCGTGTTTTTAGAGTTTTCTTGAAACGATTTACATGTTTTGGTACAGTGATGGTAGGACGAATAGCCAGCATTTGGATACTAAATGGTATTAAACTTTATATTCATTATCACCTAAACCAATACCCATTCGCAGGTGATGATGAAGGTACGTTGGCGGCACTATTTGTTCTAGAGAGGGCTGGTCTTATCGTATCGGGGATGATAGAGTAAAGTTTCTTTAACTCGTTGCAGAGGGCTAGGTAGACGTTCTCAGGGATTTTATCAGATATACTGTCTATGATTTGCATTACATTTTGAAGTACATTCATTACTATATTACACGGCTAAATTCTTTAACGGCGTCGTTCGACCCGCGCCACAAACCCGTTGTCCACCATTCGTCCACTCTCACTCACCCAAAACTCATTTACTGCGGACTCCCAGTAATCACGGTGATAGACGCATGCATCAGCTAGCCTCAACTCACTCTCCCCTATCCACACAAAACATCTCCAACCCGGTCATCTTTGCCTTCGACTCAACCACCTTTAACTTAGCGTTTTGGATGGCGACATACCATTTCCTTTGGCATTCTTCCTTGTAGTCATCGTAAATCTTCTTCTCAAAGGCGGGAAGCTTTTGGATTGTTTTGAGTGAAAGTTCATCGTAGTAGACGAAATCTGGGACCTTCTCCTCATCGGTTCCAATTTCCAACACAATTGTCCGAAGACCGTTTTCCATCAGGTTTTTCCAGGTCCAGCTAGACCCAGTCACGATGGGACCACAACCAACGAGTTCCCCAGCCTCACCACCAGGAGCCCAACTGACGTTATTTTCACACCACAGCTTGATAGCCTGAGTCTTTCGAAACGCAGTCATACGCTTGATTGGGGTCCAAGTACGCCTCGCTTCCTTTTCGCACTTCATGAGAACCTTGTACTCCTCGTGCATCTTCTTCACACGATCCAGAAGCTGGTCTCTGAGAAGTGCAATATCAGAGAGACGTGTTCGATCGAGATTTGGGAGAAGTCACTGTCCGAGTCATCATCACTATCAAGGACAGAATCATCGTCACTGTAGTAGAAGGTGTCATCGTGGATGCTCTTGTTGCCATTCATGTGTTCATGAACGCGTTTCATTTGGTCAGCCATCTTCAGATACATTCCGTCAGGGATCTGACTGGATATTTCGTCGATGCATGCCATGAGGTTACGTAAGTCTTCCATGTTGGTTGTTTTTATTGAAAAATATAAATTCTAGGCTTCACTTAGGTATGGAACATCTAAGAAACATCATGGAAATCATGGAAAATGATGAAATGTTCCCAACAAAAACAGAATGGGCGTACGTGGAGATATCAAACGAACTCAAACATTTACATATGAAATTAAAAGAGCTAACAGGTCAGCTAGAAACTACAGCTACAGTTGATCCCTCAGCACCACCGCGGGTGATTCGAGATGCTTGGCGAGATCTCAACAGTTTACGTGTCAGACCTAGACGTTAATCCATCATAGAAACTTCAACAACTGTGGTACCATCCCTCGGTGGAGGGTAATAAAACCCAGGTTCAACTGGTCCGTCGTGATCCGTTGCCGCCCAATCCTCGTGTAATTCTTGTAAAAACTGATTCAGTCCAGGATACATAATTTCTTCGTCATCATCTTCAAACCATTCAGGTGGTTGACCAGCAGTCACTGGTACAGTGGGTCGATATACAGGCCCGGAGATTAGAAAATCCCGCGACGGTCGACCCATCCAAAGTGGTTGATTTTGATCAAGGAGAAATGAAGGTGGTTTCACTTGTCGTCGTAACTCTTGAATTGTGTCACATAACTCTAGATAGTCCCCCTCAGGGATCCTATCCGAGTTCTTGTCAACAGGTCCATTATTTTATGAAAGAGATCCATCTTATTACAAATCTAGACAATCGCGTCACTTAGGTTTCTAAAAGACGAAGAAGCCTTCTTTACATCTCTTTCTAATTCTTCGTACTCAACAATGAGATCAGTAATATCATCAGCCATGTACATAGCTTCTCTCACTTTTTCTGTTAATTTCACAATTCTCACATATCTTCTGTGTATATGATCTTCCAAGGTTACGGAGGATATTAACTTTTTACACTTTGTAAGAAGAATTTCCAAACTTCTTCTTCTTTCTGCGTGTGTTTCCGAACGTATCTGTATATAACGTTTTTCTCCACAGTCATTCGTAGCCTCTATGACATCTCCTTTGAGTAATCTCTCAGTCAAACTTCCTTGGTGTGAAATAGGTTTCGGGGTAATGAAATCGATGATCGAGTGTATGAAACCGAACGGCATTTCTTGGGAGTAGGTGGAGGTTCAATTGGTGTGGTACAATAGAGAACTTCTTCCCAAATCTTCCGTTGAACGTCTGGGCACAGGGGCGGTAGCTTGGATAAAGGCGATTCTAAGTTCGTCTGTAGCCAAACCGGGGATACCGAGTGGTACACTGGAACGAACAAATAGATCGTTGATAGGAATTGTGTATTCACTCATTGTTAATTTTTTATATATTTTAGTCCGACTTAGGTGTCTCATCACAACGGTTCGTCATCTTCGTCGTCACTTGGGTAGACAATCGTTCTTCCAATCTTCGCGATCGTAGGCTATCTTCTGAAGTTCAATATCAAGCCACACACGATAAGGTGCATCCCAAACGGCGCTCTTGACCCACTTAAGAACATTAGTAGTGTACTCTGGACCCATGGAAATCATAGTCCTGCAGATAGCGTGAATCCAGTTGGATGAGATCATTTTTTATTAACTTTAGCAGCCATTTTTTTATATCCTTTAAAAACTCTAATCGTATCAATAATTGTGACCCCAGCAAGGGTACCCGTGAATATCACAGCTTTTACACCGAGTGATCCAGCCATACCTGTTCCCTGAAAAAAAAAGGAGACTTTTTGTGGTATAACATTAGATATGGGATTAGAAGATATACCCAAAAAGGTTCAGTATGTCGTATTGGATTCTCGTTTTGTAAACGGAACCAATAATGTATTTTCACTTGATCTAACCCTAAAGTCAAATACTCACGTTGAAGATATGTCTAGAGTCATAGGTGTCAAAATGGTTGATTTCTACATCACACAGATTGGTGTAAATGACGCCAACCTTAATACCAATGTGGCTAAATATGTTGATGTCATATGTCCAGATATACCCAAGGTTGCACAAATGTTAGACGAAAGGAATGGACAGATCCTAGCCCGTGTACCCCTAGAGAGACATTTTGTGGGTAGTGATGGAATATTAATGCGAGATAAACAATGGAAAACCTTTAATCCACCGACAAGATACTTTAATCCAATATCTATAAAAAAGTTAGATTTCAAAATATTTGAACAACAAGATGACGGTGATTATCTACTTCTTAAATCTAATGCACAGTGGTCAATGACACTCGAGATTACAACAGTAAATGTGAAAGAAAAGCCTGTAAATAAAGAAGTTCAAATACTTGAAATGTTGGGTAAATTGTTACAAAAACTTGAGACACTTAATCAAAATGTTCAAAAGTTGCCCGATAAACCCCCAGACGAAAACCCTAAAAAGTATTCCTTTGGTTTACTAGTAGCAATCCTAGTAGCGTTGTTCGGGGAATTTTTATGGTGGGTAAATAAAAGTTCTGCGTAAAAAGTATGGGAGGTAAAAAGGGTCGAAACAATTTGAAATTTTCACTCTCATCATCATATGACGAAAACGACTATTACTTCGAAGGAGAGATGGACGGAATCGAACATCCAACTGTAACACCAAAAAATGAAAATCAAAAACACTATAATAGGGTATTATACAGTATTAGTAAACCCATGGTATTCGCAGTCGGTCCAGCTGGAACTGGTAAAACGATGTTAGCATGTTATGCGGCTGTTACTGGGTATAACGATAAAACATACAAAAGATCGTGCTAACCCGACCCGTTGTATCAGTAGAAGAAGACATAGGATACCTACCAGGTACGCTTGAAGAAAAATGGATCCTTGGACTCGTCCAATTATGGATGTATTTGGAGAATTCTACAATCAAAGTGATATCCAGTATATGATTAAGGAGAAAGTTATAGAAATATGCCTTTAGCCTATATGAGAGGAAGAACGTTTAAGAATGCTTTCGTAATTGCTGATGAAATGCAAAACTCAACACCAAATCAAATGAAGATGCTTCTTACACGTATAGGTGAAGGTTGTAAGATGGTCATCACCGGTGACCCCAAGCAACATGACAGAAAATACGAAGATAACGGTCTCATAGATATTTGCTCACGATTAGAGGGAAACATCACAAACGTATTGATTGTATAACATTTGAATTCGAGGACATTGAAAGAAGTCCTATTGTAAGAGATATTCTTGAAATTTATGGTGACAAGTAATATTAATACACAGATGACAACCGGACTAGGAGTTGGTACAATCATGTCTGTATTAGCATTATGTTCGGGAACACCTCTCGAACCTCTACCCCTTTTGTATATTATGGCGTCGGCGAGGTGGGCTTATGGTGCGGATAGATACCTAGATGGAAAGACAGAGGATACCCCAGAATCTATTGCTGCGGCTCTCTTAACAGCAAATCTGATACTGTGGTACACAGATCAGTCTAAGTATATCGCACCAGAAATTCTATGTATTCTATGTATCCATCATTTAAGCAGAATCTACCATTACTAAAACCCTTTTATGTGGGTACCTTTTGGGCGGGAGCTATCAGTGTTGTACCACATCTCATAGCTCACACAGATGTTATTGAAAATGAAACGATTGCGATGGGTCTTCTCGCATCGAGTGTATCAAATATGGCGGATATTGAAGATGTAGAAGATGACACTAAAAATGGAATCTATACAATTCCAACACGTATCGGAGTTTTACCAACCAGAGCACTATCAGCTGGTTTATTTTTGGGTTCCGTTTACAAAAGTGGTGATCAGATACCAAACGCATTACCTAGTAAACATATGTGTAGACCAAGATTCTTTTCTTCTCCTTTACCCGTTTTTAGAAAATTCCCACTTTAATTTGACAGCTTTTCATACGCGTCATCTCCGTATAGATCATCCAGAATCTGAAGTATATTTTCAGAATCCTTGAAAGCTGACTGAGCTGCGCGAAGATTCCAACTCGCAATCATCCTCAATTTCTTATTCGCCTTTTTATACCTATCAACCTCGTGTTCCAACTTTTCAATTTTCACAGCGTCATCTGTGGTTTGTTTGGGACTCATGGCAAAATTCTGACGATGAACCGTGCGACCTGAATGTTGACGCCAATGTCTTCCACCTCTAGACGATTTACTTTCATCTGTCTTCTTAATCGTATTATAAATGTGTGTTGGTGCACGAGCGAGAGCGAACATGTATTTATAATAGGGGTATTAACTTTAATTAACTTATATTTAGGCATCGATCTTCTTAGCGGCGGGCTTAGCAGAAGGCTTCTTGGCAGGAGTCTTAGCAGCAGTAGCCTTAGCAGCGGGCAGCCTTAACCCAGCGGGGCGGCAGAACCAGCGGGACCAGCGGGCCAGCGGGGCCAGCGGCACCCTTAGGACCAGCGGGACCTGGGGACCATGGGGCCAGCGGGACCTGGGGACCCTGGGACAACTCCACCACCACCACCACCACCACCACAACCATCAACCATCTTTAGGAGTAGATTGAAAAGACGGGTCTTATCAATACGGACACTTTGCATTTCCTGTTCAATTTCTTGGCGAAGTGAAGACATTTTACTATATATAAAAGAAAGATTATCTTTAAACCTAGATGATTGTAGTGGGTCCACATGCAAAAACGGGTATTGGTCAACATGCCATGAAGTATGTGAAACTGTTCTTACCTGATGGAATGTATTACCAATTGGGTCAAAAACTCCCTGAGACAGAGAATGGCCTGATATTTGTAATTCCTACTCACGATCAGATTGAGTATGTCAAGTATGCGAAAACGCGAGTAAAAAATCTAGCTTGTATGACAGTATGTGAAACTGAGACTGTACACGAAGACTATGGTCTAATTATGAAGGAATTTAAGCGTGTAGCTGTACCGAGTGAATTCTGTAAACGGGTTCTCTCTCGACAGTTTCCTGATAACGAATTTTATGTTATACACGCACATATTCCTGAACCAAAGGAAAAGCCTTACATATTCTACCATATTGGAAATATTATGGATCCTAGAAAGAAGTTCAAAGACATTCTTCAGGCTTTTGTGCGACTGAATGAACCAAATACACGTCTCGTAGTCAAAGCCACGAGTAATCAAGCTGTACATATCCCATTCCCAAGAGTTGAAGTTACAAATGATATGTTAACGGATGAAGAAATGGATAATCTTCATAACAAGTGTGATTGCTATGTGAACTTTTCACACTCAGAGGGTGTTGGTATGGGTGCGGTTGAGGCTGCGATGCGAGATAAACCAGTGATTATAACAAATTACGGTGGAGCATCTGAATATATCAAGACACCTTATACAATTGACTGTGGACTTCAAGAATTGGAGAGGGACGATTTTCTCTTCAAAAAAGGTATGGTTTGGGGTGAACCAAACTTTGACCAACTCTTGGAGTTCATGAGGCACGCGTATGATAATCGTGTTAGAGAGATGGATCACACTCATACACGAAATTTAGTTGGACGGAAGAACGTCTTGGAGGAGTTTATTATCAACGTAATTGGTGGCGAGAACAATAAGACCAATGAGAATAGTACCGTTCATGATTGAATCTTTTTGTGCAATCAAATACATAACAAGATCATCAATAAAACCTATACCAGTTGGCTTTGTCATTAGACGAGGCACGAGAACGCTTATAATGAGATAGAGAGACATTGATATTATTACAGGTCTGAGACTTTCCTGATCCAACATGATCTTTATATTAACTACCTATTTTAATTTTTCTACCAATACCACTACCCTTGTCAATTCTGTGTTTTTTACAGAAACCTCCACACACAGCCTTGAAAGAACAAGGTTTTCCCGCCATTGTCGTAGCTTGACAAAGTTTAACCTGGTTGCGTTGTTCGTTTACAACTGTCGGAGCCTTGTCCAAAATGATTATTTGCCTACTATCCTTCTTCTTCTCATGATTCTTATAGGACATTTTCATTTTCCAAGTAGCATCTGCCAAACTTTCACACTTTTCATTTGCCTCATCAATGCGATACATTTTCATCGCATCCTTGAGACATTGGTTCCAAAGGTCATTTCGTACAATCTCCATATTCGTAGATTAAGTTGATTTTCCAAATCATCAAGTTTCACTTAGGTACTCATTGGGATTCACCACCAATTTCTGAAAGATACATATCTACGCGACCAGCAAAGTCTGGGAATTTTTCAGTCGTCTGTTTAGTCACCATATCTTGTACATTTGTAACATGTTCTACAAACTTCTTAACATCTATACCAGTGGCATTATGTATTTGAGAATCAGATGCAATATCCTTAAGTGCGTAGAGATAAGCCACCGCGTAATTTGCGTGAAGTATAGCTATAGCTGGAGACTTGTCCTGTTGCGCAGCTGTGGCATAACGAGCTGATTGTCTTACCAATTTTTTGATGGAATGGGTCAGCCCCCTCGACTTATTTTGCATCACCAGTACGAGAACAAATATGGCGATTATGAAGAACGTGTACATGTCTTCTTAAGGTAACTAAAGAAAAATTATCATTATAATTTATGGCAGTAGATCAAGATCTACTCATAGTGATGAATACAATTGATGAGACTAGGGATCACATGTCAGAGGGGAAATATCTCAAAACATGTGATTCATTAAAACGAATTCATAAAAAACTAAAAAGACCTTCTTTACCACATCTAAATGAAATACGGATACCAATCACCAAACAGATACTATTTTTATTCACGGGAACTATATCTGTTTTGAAACTTCTTGAATCTGTTAAAAAGAAGATCATGACTTAGTGGTTTTTACCGCGCCTAACTTTTAAGATAAGTTTGGGTGGATACTTCTTGATGTTTTTGAGTTTGAATGGTTTACGTGTTAGAGGACTAGGTCTTTCAGCATTTAGACCCGTCTTATCCGAAAACGCCAAGTAATTCTTCAAACCATCCCTATCATAAACATGAAGAATCTTACCATTCCCAGCCACATTCGTTTTGAGATAAGCTCTCTTGGATGGCTTTATATTAGTCTTGTTACCCGGGGACATTTCACGATTTAACCACGTGGCAACATTCTTGTTTTTTGGGCTATTTTTGGTTTTATTATTGTTATTTTTACCGTTATTATTCAACATGTTTAGATACTTTCTTTTCATATTTTTCAGCTCTTGTTCAGCTTTTTTTAGTTGAGCACGATTATTATTATTCGTCATCTGATATAAGCTGAGATTTTTTACCTAAGTTAGAGTTTTGAGTTGTAATAAAATCATGGAAGCGTTCAAAAGCTCACCCACATTGAACACATTCTCAAGCGACCTGACTCGTATGTCGGTCCAGTAGACTTGAGTACTGAAGCGTATTGGATTCTCAATGGTAACAAATCAAAATTTGAGAAGAAGAACCTCAAGTATTCCCCAGCTCTCTTGAAGATCTTCGATGAGATCCTCGTCAACGCAATTGATCGCAACTCTACACCCCAAGAATGTTTCATCCATTTCAGTCTCTATAGACAAAGAGACTGGTGCTGTGACTATAGAAAACAATGGACCTCTCGGTGGTATCAGTGTTCGTATGCATGAGAAGGAAGGTATCTGGAATCCTGAATTGGTCTTTGGGCATCTCCTAACAAGTACAAACTACGACGACTCTCAAAAGAGAATTGTCGGGGGGCGCAATGGATATGGAGCCAAGTTGACGAATATTTACTCATCAGATTTTTCAATCGTCATCAAGGACCATGAAACAAAGCAGACTTACTCACAGAAATGGTCTAACAATATGACCGTCTGTGAACCACCAAAATTCAAAAAACATTCGGGTGCCACATCATCCGTGGCCGTAACGTTCACACCAGATTGGAGGCGTTTTAAGATGTCTAAGATGGATAACACAATCTATAAGATTTTCCAAAAGAGAGTTTGGGATGCCAACATCTGTACAACCCCAAACTGTAAAGTAAAGTTCAATGACGAGGTTCTCCCAAAACAGAACTTTGAGGCTTACGCAAAAATGCACACCGGTGTAGATAATGTACACTGTGTTACAACCGACCGATGGTCAGTGTGTATTGGTCCATCCGAGGATGGTATGCAACAGGTATCATTCGTGAACGGTATCTGTACAACTAAAGGTGGAACCCATGTTGATCACGCAGCTTCGCTAGTGGCTGCGGGGATTATTGAGGACATGGCTAAGAAGATCAAACTCAGGCCTCAACAGGTTAAGAACACGTTCGCAATCTTTGTGAAGGCAATCCTTGAGAACCCAACTTTCTCGAGTCAGGTTAAGTCTGAGTGTACCCTAAAAGCACAAGACTTTGGTTCTAAATTTGATATGCCCAAAACATTCGTCAAGAATGCTCTTAAGACTGGCATTTCCGATGAACTTACAGCTCTCTCAAAATTTAAGGAGATGAAAGAGTTGGCCAAAACTGATGGTGGAGCTCGGAAGTCTAAGATTACTGGCATCCCCAAGCTTGATGACGCAAACAAAGCTGGGACAGCCCAATCTTCTAGGTGTACACTCATCGTCACAGAGGGTGACTCGGCTAAGACCCTAGCCGTCGCTGGCCTCTCAGTTGTTGGTAGAGACCACTACGGTGTCTTCCCACTTCGGGGGAAGTGTAAGAATGTCCGAGATGCATCTGTTGCACAGTTAACTGGGAACCAGGAGTTCAATGATCTCAAGAAGATTTTGGGTCTCCAACAGGGAAAGGACTACAAAGATGTATCCGAGCTTCGCTATGGTCGTCTCATGATCATGACAGACGCAGATAACGATGGTTCGCATATTAAGGGTCTGATCCTAAACATGATTGACTACTTTTGGCCCAGTCTTCTCAAGTTGGGATTTGTTGTTTCAATGGTCACACCGATTATCAAGGCTTCTAGGGGTAATCAAAGTAAATCCTTCTATACAGACTCTGCGTTTCGTGCGTGGTACGGTACCGGTCAATCTGGTTGGCGTATCAAGTACTACAAGGGTTTGGGTACCTCAACTTCTGCGGAGGCTAGGGAGTACTTCAAGAAGATAGAAGACCTTACCGTCAAGTTTAATACAGATGTAATGTCTGATAAATCTATTACCTTGGCATTTGACAAGAAGAAGGCTGATGACCGTAAGACATGGCTTCTAGAGAGTACAGCCAAAGAAGCCAATGAACTTGAAGTACCTTACGGGAAAGTAAAACAACTGGCTATCACAGACTTTGTTCACAAAGATCTAGTGAATTTCTCACTCGCTGATTTGAAGCGTTCTATTGCCCATGTTTGTGATGGACTCAAACCTTCGCAACGTAAGGTAATGTATTCTTGTTTTCAAAGGGAATTTGACTGCGGAGATGAAAGTAGCTCAATTGGCCGCATACGTGGCTGAGAAGAGTGCCTATCACCACGGTGAAGTATCTCTCGCTGATACAATTGTGAAGTTAGCCAATGACTATACGGGCTCCAACAATTTGAATCTCCTAGAACCTTGTGGTCAGTTTGGAACCAGGTTGATGGGTGGAAAGGATGCTAGCCAGACGAGATACATTTCACACGATTGACACCCGAAGCGAGGAATGTATTTGACCTCGCGATGATGCGATTCTAACATATCTAGATGATGGTCGCTCGATTGAGCCCGAGTTCTATATGCCTACTCTACCTATGATTTTGGTGAATGGAAGTGAGGGTATTGGCACTGGTTTCAGTTGCTATGTACCTCCATTTAACCCCAGAGATATTCGGAACAATATCCTCAACTTCCTTGATGGCAATCCTATCAAAAGGATGAAACCTTGGTTCAGAGGTTTCAAGGGAAAAGTGTTTGAACAAGATGATGATTCATGGATGACCCAAGGTGTATGGACTAGTATTGGAAGGACGGTTAAGGTGACTGAACTACCCCGGGACGCTGGACCCAAGATTACAAAGAACACCTCGATACTCGTTGAAAAGAAAATCATCAGTGGTTTCACAAATAACAGTACAACTGAGAATGTGGATTTCTTCATCCAAGACTACAATGGCAAAGATGCTGTTAAGGATCTTAAACTTCAAAAGACTTTCCGAACCTCGAATATGCACTTGTTCCATCCCACCAAGGGTATTCATAAATGAAACCCCGAGATGATTCTGAAAGATTTCATCACCCTTCGTCGCGAATATTACAATAAGCGGAAAGAGTATCTAATCAAGGTTCTTGAGGCTAAATCTAAGATGTGTGACTACAAGTCTCGCTTTGTGTCTATGGTCATCAATGGAGACATTGTTGTCTTCCGTCGTAAAAAGCAGGATCTTGAGAACCAATTATCTGATCTGTTCCCAGAAGTAAATGGAAGCTATGACTACCTTCTAAACATCAAGACAGTTCAGTACACAGATGAGAGTGTCAGAGATCTTTTGGCACAGTCCAAACAGGCAAAAACAGAACTCCAGATTATGAAGTCTACTTCTCCTATGACATGTGGAAGAATGATATTAAAAATATGTAGACAATAGATAAGTATGGGTGAAGCGGCAAAAATTTCACTTAAAGCTATTGGAAAGCAAGACATACTTGCTTTGCAAGGATCCAGCGGAGTCGTTTTTCAACCCGAATACTACAAGAAGGCATTCTGACTTTCGGAAATATCACAGGAGTAAGAATGTAATCAATCGGGGCAAATCCCTAATTGGCCTTTTGGACAAACCATAAAGGTTCAGTTTAATCCCCAAAATATGGGCGACTTGCTTAGCAATATGTGGTTGAGTATAAAAATGCCTAAGGTCACAAATGGAAACTACGCGGATCAGTTGGGAGGCATATTCTCAAAAGTGTATCGATGTTCGTGGATGATACAGAGTTGGAAAAGATTGAGAGTGATTGGGGAATTATATACGATGAACTTTATTTAGAAATGTCTGAAAAAGTAGCAAATAGATTTCTTGTAAACAGAAGTATTGGTTTTGATGACTCTACTATAACAGACTCAGTCTCAGACTTGAGACAGATTCTAATGATACCTATGCAGTTCTTCTTTGCTCGTAAATACGCGAGTGATGAGTACACAACTAATAAACCAAATAGACCCTACTTCCCTACATGTGCCGTACATAAACAGAAAATTGAATTTGTACTAGAGTTTCATAAACAATCTTTCTTCACAGATACATTAGATACCCTCATTCTAGATGATTTCAAACTTATTACTGAGGAAATCACAGTGAGCCCCGAAGAGAGGAATTATCTCAGTCATGAAAGACAAGTTGTTGTAACTGATCTAGTTCGTAAACATCCAACAACCGTGAGTGAACTTGGTAAAAATGCGATTCGTACAAACTTGGTTCCAAACATCCTGTGAAGTGTCTTCATTGGTTTTGAGAAATACCAAGTTTGAGAACGTGGATGAGAGTGTGGCCCTCGAACCTAAGCAGATAGGTGCTAATATTATTGGCACTAACGCAAACGATGATTCGGGGTACTCAGTGGCTCTGTCACCCGATGGCACTACTATAGCCATAGGTGAACCCAAGTATGAATTACAAGTTGATGAAGATAACAATGGATTTCCAGATAACGTCAATCAAAATAAGGGTCGTGTTAGGGTATTCAAACTAATCTCAGGAACTTGGACCCAATTAGGTACCGACCTGATTGGCGCAGGTGACGGAGACTTATTCGGAACATCCGTCTCTTTATCTAACACAGGTACAGCCCTTGCTGTGGGTGCACCAATTCATGACAGTAGTAAAGGACATGTCCGAGTCTACCAATACAATGGAACAGCTTGGGGTCAATTAGGGAGTGACATTGATGGAGGAACTGCTGGTGAAAAATTTGGAACTTCAGTCTCTTTATCCAGTAATGGTACTCGAGTTGCAGTAGGTGCTCCAGAATTTACCGAGGTTGGTTTTACTAATAGAGGACGTGTACAGATTTTGACATACACGGTTGGTCCCGGTTGGCAACAAACTGGTTCGAATATAGATGGTGTGGTGGTGGTGATAAATTTGGATCAACTGTATCTCTCAGATCCTGTCACGAGTGGTGGTAATGATAGTGTAGTAGCTGTGGGTGCACCTGGTCATCAGTCAAGTAAAGGACATATTAGGGCTTTTTGTATACAATGGAACGGCTTGGGTACAACGAGGTGTTGATTTAGATGGTTCTGCGACAGGTGACGAATTTGGAACATCGGTGGATCTTTCTAAAAACGGTCTTTATCTAATTGGTGGTGCACCAAAAAATGATACCGGTGGCTCAAATGCTGGACATGCGCGTGCTTTTTTATCACACAGCTAGTAGTGCGTGGATACAAATTGGACCAAACATCAATGGAACAGTTGTAGATGAACAATCTGGAACGTCGGTGTCTATTTCAAACAGGTACACGTGTTGCTGTAGGGTACACCAACCGCAAATCGCTCAAGAGCCTATAATTATTCACAGGTATCCAATGTACCTGCTTGGGATCGATTACACCGTGATATGGGTGGAAATGGGAGTGGTGGCTCCATGTCCATGTCAGATGAAGGTTTAAGGTTAGTTGTTGGGTCACCACGTTCAATAACAATGTGGGACAAACACAAGTTTTTGATCTTCCCACAAATGACGAAGAACTTTATTTATGTCAAAATCGTTTCAACTTTTCATCTAACGTCAGCTTTGATGATCAGTTAACTTTTTCAACCCCATTATGAAAGATGCGAGTTTTTACATTAATGGAACGAAGCTGCCAAATGTTACAAACACGAATCACAACTATTTCAAATATCTAATCCCCTATAGGTCAAGATTATCTAGACCTATTAGGAATATCTATACATACAGTTTCTCGATGAATCCGATCAATGTGGAGCCATCGGGGAACTTGGATTTTAGTCAGATTCAATCTGATAAAACAAATATTGAAGTGAATCTAGATACTACCAAGGTGGATACATCGTCAAATACGTATGCTCTCCACATGTATTATACCGGCTATCAAACATTTATATTTGAAGGGGGACGGGTAGTACCTGTTGCTTATTAAACAAGGAACTCCTATGATCCTTGATGTAATCTATAATCTTATTCTTGATACACCATTTGATGAAATTTAGCTGTGCTAAAGTCGTATGAATTTCATGAGATGTACCTGGCACTGAATAAGGAAACTTCTGAGATCTACAAAAAGGATCAAAAAGTTTCTTTGAATAGCCATCTAAGCTAGACTTATAAGCATAATGTACAGTGAATATTTTCCCATCACTCGTCTTGTAAGATGTATGATTTTTCTTAGCGTAATTAGTGATAAACCATTCGAGATTTCTCAATGAAATACCACTTGTTTTGTCTAGTATATTCAATAACTTGGATCGGTTGTCTTCTTCGCGGTAAAAGTTGTTTATTGATGTTAGTAGAATATCGGATTTACTCATTATTTAATAATGAATCTAAATCTATAAGCCTATTCGATGAAAAAGATCTTTCACAAGCCGGACACCCTGCAACATTTCTAAGACCTGGACCATGGGTATGACCATTGAAAGTCTCATGAAATCTCTGTTTAATTTTTTCACCTTGTTTTTGATGTTTCCCACAATACCCATTATGAATACCCTTGAAAGTACATCTAGAACCATCTGGTTTTGTTCCCATACATGTACTTGTTACAGAAACACATGGAATATCTTTTAGAAGTAGCTGTAATGAAATCTGGTATTTTTAGATATCGTTTCCGCGTACTCAGTCAATAAAAGATCCATGCGCAACTTCAATTCTTCTTCTAACAGATACGCGATTTTTTCATTAAGACTCATGACTTATCTATCTCTTGTTCGTATTTTTTAAATATGTCTTCAACACTTTCTTCTCGTTGAACACGGGCATTTTTTATACGATCTTTTAGATCCGTGATTTTACCTTCAAAATCTAGACCAAGTCTTTTACATTCCTCTATCAGATCAACTTTCTTCATAGTACTTAGGCGAGGTTCACGCTTCTTTGGTGCTGGTTTGCATTGGGTAATCAATTCACCAAAGATTTCCTGCTTCGTGTTCTCAAATAGTGGATCAAGTAGATCACATACAGGATTTAAAACTTATTGATGAAGTAGTATTTATAATCAACTGGGAGGTTTTGCTCTTCAACATATTTTGGATCCTCTGATTTTTCGAAAGCCTTAGCTTTAGGGTCACCCGTGTTTACAAGTAGGTATGGAACACGGTCACCAGATTGTGGTTCAGACCCGGGTTTACGTTGCCTCATCTTATTAACAACCTGAACATGTGCTTGATTGATATTGCAGCTCTCAGGACTTGTTATAGATACGGATTGTCCAGAAACCTTATAACTATCTGATAAGGATTGACTCAAAACCAATTTCTCATTTGGAACATCACCAGAGAGGAGTTCAACTGCGCGCTCTTTCGCAAGCTCTTTTGGTGGTCCAGTGTCACTTGAGGTCAGTACAACATCTAGGAGTTCCTTACAGACTTCCCTAACGTGGGGTGTATTATCTCTACGAACAACTTGGAGTCCCTTAATATCAATATAGTCCATATGCATCTGGTCATCTATCCCCTTCGTCCACAATTTGGCAGCGTAACGTTTCTTTGAGTACAGGAAATAAGGCCAATACACCTTTTCCAATTCAAGATTGTTAGGCTTCTTGAAAAGAGCTGAGCACTCTTCGGCAGCTCTCTCACCAATCTCCCAGCTGTACTTAACAGCTTCTTCACCCTTACGGTCACCCACATCAAATTCAACCATGACTGAATCCGTGTCGCCATATCTCACTTTTGAACCTGGGAAGTTTTTCTCAACGTAGTTCTTAGTCTCTTCAATCATTGCGCGACCTCTAAAGGTTGTAGTAGACGCAATAGGTACACATGGAAGAATACCCTTACCAGCGCCAGTAAATCCGTAGACTGAGTTCATACTAATTTTGTATGCCAACTGTTTACCATTGTAGACCTCTTTCATATAACCCGTCGCAGCTGCCATATCCTTCTTAGCCTTTTTACGGAACTGCTTAAGCTCTAGAAGGATAGCCGGTAGGAGGCTAGGAACATCTTGTGCAAACTTGTAAGTCTTTGCACCAATCTTGAACGTTTCATATTCAATACCAGGTATGTTGCCATAGTCCTTCTCATTCATGACATACGAGGAGTAACAGAGGTTGTGAGCCATCATGATACTCGGGTACAGAGCCTCAAAATCTAGGGCGGTAATCGGTGTGTAATAGGCACCCTTTTGGGCTTCCAGAACCGTTGCTCCCTCGTATTGTTCCTCGGTAACTGTCCCCAGCGAATGGTTGGTACCATAAATCCCATTTCACGAGCCTTCTTTGTAAGTTGGGAGAAGACCTTAATCTGCTGCCCCCCGTTCTACAAGGAAACACAGTGGTACCCAAGTAGCTTTAGCCATCTCAAGGAGATTGAGTAGGATACACATCTTCTTCATGAGTCTATGTGGCAACAGTGTATCCTTGATACAGTACTCTGCAACTTCTCGTAGTTTCACGGGATCACCTTCTAGATACCGAGCAAACATTTCCTTTGGAGCCATGTCAATCTTTTGATCTCCAAGATAGAGCTTGGAAACTTCATTGAGTTTGTAACTGTCAAGTTTGTACCCCTTCTTTACCTCATGGAACAAATCAAAAATGAAACGACCACTCATTGGGAGGAGTTTCAGTACATTATCACCCAAAGCACTTGAACTCAACTTCTTGATGGAAATCTCACATGTCTGTGATTTCAATTTACCCATCTTGAAAAATTCAGGGTTACAACCAGTCATAAACGCCCTTGTATAAATGTAGTTAAGATCAAAACCAAAAATATTCCAACCAGTAATGATGTCTACATCTTTCTCGTGTATATACTTCTGAAATGCCTCGAGCATCTCCCTTTCCGTATCAAAACTAATAATAGTAGAACCTTCTAGGTTTGTATCAGTTTTCTTATAGCAAAGGCACGTTTTATCGTAGGGTTCATCGTTACCAAATTTACACAAAGAAATAGCAATTTGAAAACACGCGTCACCTCTTACGTCTGGATCCGGGAATTTACCAGTAGAACTGTTACACTCAATATCAACTGATGCCACAACAAATGGAGCAATATCATCGCGCGACGGGCTTTAGGGTTTTCCAGTCATTACAGAAAAGATCAATATCCACCTTGGCCAAGTGTGTACGAACACAACTATCACCAGAGTTTAGCCAACCAGTTGATTGGATACCTGTTCTATGCATCAAACGAAGTACGGGATCAATATTAGACTCAAAAACTTTGAATCTTTCAGTACCATAGGAGAATTGAATAGGATTCTTCAACATATAATCAACACGACGCCGGCTCGCTAGATTTTTGAAATCCAATTTCATATAGGAAAATTCCTTATTATTTTGAAAACCCCAAACATCCTTAGACCTCATGATGGAATATGAAACCAGACAGTTGGGACTCTTTTTGTCCAGAACTCGGTAGATTTCTTGGACTTTTTGTTGTGTGACATGTTCAGGAAGCTTGACGAAGAAGTATGGTGTAAACGCAGTTGTTACACAAATAGATTTACCATTCTCAGTCTTACCAAAAATACTCACTAAATGCTCCTCATCCGTGTCGACTGTTTCCCATGTGAGTGCTTGAAATTCAACACCCATCCCGATATGTATACATTGAGCTAAAATTTTAATATCGTTTACTAATAAATGTCAGCTGCTTTAATTGACCTCGTGTCGGTGGGTGTCCAGGACGTCTACATCACTGGTCAGCCCGAGGTGTCGTTTTTTAGACAAAATTATAAGAGGTATACCAACTTCGCAATCAAGCCAGAGAGGCTCGACTACATCGGTACCTTCGGTAGCGGTAATGAGGTTACCATTCCCATCAAGACCAAGGGTGATCTCTTGAGTTATGTGTGGATTGAGGCTGAGAACATCGGTGGCGTCGGTAACGCCAATACCGGTTTCTTCGACAAGGATGATTCCACCACCACTGAGTTCCAGCTTTGGATTGGTGGCCAAAAGGTTTCCCAGATTGATTCCCTCTACATCCAGGGTGTTCATAACCTTCTGTACAAGGATACTCAAGCCAAGGCTTCTTGCGCTCTCCTCGACGAGTGTCCCAAAATGCGTTCGGTTCGTCTACTTCCGCGAACCACTACGTTCTCCCCTTTTTCTTCTCGGATGACTGGACTAAGTCTCTCCCATTAGTCGGATTACAATATCACGATGTGGAGATCAGGGTGAAGTGCAGGAATGGTACGTTTGCCCCCAGCAACGTCAAGGTATTTGGTACGTATGTGTACCTTGATACCCCCGAACGTGATTTCTTCGCCAACAATGAGCACGAGATTCTCTTCACCCAAACTCAACACCAACTCATGAGTGCCGCGGATACCGAGGTTGATCTTACCTACTTCAACCACCCAGTCAAGGCTGTCCACGTTGTTTCTTCGGAGGCTGATACCAACAAGTGGTCTACTAACTGGACTTTCGATACCGCCACTCTCTACATTAACGGTACACCTCTCTTTGAGAATATGTCCGCCGCCTTCCACCACAACGTTGTCCCAGAGATGCACTGCTCCGTCCTCCCCCAAGATGCTCTCAGCACTGTATCCACCTTCACTTGGCCTTTCTGCATCACTATGAACAAGTCCCAGCCAACTGGAACCCTAAATTTCAGCCGAATTGATACTGCCAAGTTATCCCTCGCGGGTACTGGCACCAGGAACGGTAACATGGTTCGCGCGTACGCCGTAAATTACAATATTTTACGTGTAAAGAATGGTATGGGCGGTGTCGCTTTCGGAAACTAAAGTGCCTAAGTTAAAGTTTCAATAGTAAAATTTAAGTAAAATGGTAAAATCTTCCTCACGACCCCGTAAGGCTTCCAAGTTCACGATAGATCTTGGACCTGAAATTGACAAGGTCGTTAAGAAAAACTCCAGACACGTGATGTAAAAATTAGAAAACAGAAAGTCATCATTTTGGGTCTCAAAAAGGAACGCGATGAACTCAGGACTCGTAACAGTGAGGTAAATGATTTGAAAATGAAGAAACAAAAACGTACGTCTCCAATCTTCAAGTCATGGTAACTGACCTCACGAACAAGTTGAAAGAGGCGGAAAAGAAGTCGTTACAGTGGAAAAGGAGATACAGGAATATAAGATTCAACGGGTAAATATAACCGATAAAACCGTTGATAACGCTTTTAAGCGTCTACGGAAAGGTTTCAGTTTATATGGGATGCAGGCGGAAACGAAGCGAAGGATCAAACTCGCGGGGCGTTACAACGAAGCCCAAGAGCTCGATGAACGAAGGCGGAGTGTGCAGAAGAAATTATGTTAAATTTTTTAGACCCAAGGAGCGAAACGTTTCTTCCGTGGTGGCTTCTTCTTACCCAACTTATAGAGTTTACGAAGTACGTATATATAGAAAACGCCTAGAGGAGCTAGTTTCATTTAATATAACGACGATTTTTTAATAATCTTTCTAAACGTTCCTTCTCTCTTCTCATAAAAATTGAAAGTTCCACTAGATCTCCTTCTAATTTAACTTTACCCGCCTGTCTCACCCCAAACTGTCTGTTCTACACGAACCATATCAACACAAGACATCTTAGTATCTGGTGCATTACTATGATGTATGGCAAGTACAGTAGCATCTTTACGAGTCTCCTTTGGTAATGGATTACTTTCATTGCATATGACTACATGAGCACCAGAGTATCCAGATACATGCATCCACCAGTATTTCGGTGCACTTGATATTGTAAGTCTGTCATTCTCTTTCGCATTTTCACCCACCCGTATGATGGTACCATCGAATGAAGTGTATTCAATCATAACTGATTATAAGTACATATTTTTATATATCATTTTTACAAATATCGAATTTGATATTCGCCAATTTTGATTCTGGTAGTTTATATTGCTCGAATACTAAACTGATACGTTTACCTTTACCATCTTTGCAATGTATAGGTTCTACGTGATGCATCATATCTCCACGAAATGTGAGTTTTCTCCCCAATTTAGGTTTATACATTCCTATCACACTATCATCTACACTGCCATATTCAGCTAGACATAATTTACCACCTTTATAGGATTCTGGTAATTGTATATATATGACAGTGACACATACAGGTAAATAACTTTGTCCAAACAGAGTCTTGGCTTGATCATCTAATGACATATCGTAATGATACGGTATTGATCTTTCAGTTTCTTTTGTCGAATGTTCTATAATCACGGGATTGAATATATAAGCGTTTGTACCAGGTTCTTGAATTTGTTTAAACACTTCATGTATAGGTTTGAAAGTGTCTAAAATTTGTTTTTCGTGTCGTGAAGAAAACGTCACTACAAACCCCTTTGTTTTTCCAAATCCATTTAATGTAGATCTACCAACGAACTTATGTTTTGATATATAGTTTGCCAACTCTTTACATCGTTTAGATGTATAAAAATCATCTTGTGTTTGAATTTTTGGGTATCCCGCAGTATGAGTCCGCTTAGTGGAAATATATATAGAAATGTCATATATACAGTTATTTATGATATAGTACAATATAAACGTAATTAATATGATTGTCAAGATGTACATGTGTTATATGGACATAAATTTATTATTGGTATAAAACATAATGCACGTCGTATTACAACCAAGTCCTACCATCACACACAAATATAGAGTAACCTTACCAAATAAACGAAGTATTGATTTTGGTGAGAAGGGTTTTCAACATTATCCAGATCATGGTAATCCAAGACTTATGCGTGCACAACTTCTTAGGAAAGGTGCTATCGTTCCTAAGGAGCTGCGAATAGAGACGAATCCGTATGAGATACAGAAAGAAATGTTGAAAATCAGGGAAAGTTCTAAAGAGGATTGGGAAGATTTCTTCCGGGCCGAATATTGGGAGAGGTGGATACTATGGTCTTACCCGAATGTCAATAAAGCCAAATTATCTATGACTATGAGTCATGGTATACTTTTTATGCCTAGAGCTGAAGATTTATGGTTTACTGACCAGTAGATCCGAAACCTCCATCACCTCTGAGTGTCTCTCAAGTAGACCAATTTCCTTGATCATAGGTGTATCACACCTTTCCAAAATAAGTTGAGCGATACGATCACCCTTCTTGATTTCAAAGTCTTCCGTACCATGATTGAATAGGACGACCTTGACTTCACCGGTATAATCAGGATCAATAACACCCGCACCAACATTGATACAGTGCTTCACAGCTAGACCAGAACGAGGAGCTACACGTCCATATAGACCATCTGGTATAGACAAAGCAATACCAGTCCCAACTAAAGCTCTCCCCGCCTGACACGGTACAGTCGCAGCTTCGGAGCTATATAAATCATATCCCACAGCACCATCAGAACCACGAGTAGGCAAACGAGCATCGTAACAGAGCTTCTTGACCCCGAGAGGCATCTATTCACTTATAAACTCAAATCCTTAAGCTTTCACATACTTCTTCTTTTCGTCGTCCGTGAGAGCCCTCCACAACTCACCCAACTTCGCACCAATCTCAGTGAAAGTTAGATCTGGGTAATCCTTTACCACAGTGGGTCGCATTTTCTTAACAAAATTCATGTAGGCATTAGGCTTACGTTTAGGCTTTTCTTTCTCCTTAGCACCACCACGGAGACGGAGAACAAGGTGAAGCGTAGACTCCTTTTGAATGTTATAATCGGCTAGGGTGCGTCCATCCTCCAACTGCTTACCCGCGAAGATAAGTCGCTGCTGATCGGGGGGGATACCCTCCTTATCTTGAATCTTAGCCTTGATGTTATCAATTGTATCGGAAGACTCAACCTCTAAGGTAATTGTCTTTCCAGTGAGTGTTTTCACGAATATCTGCATACTATTATTAAGTTAGATTTAAATCTTTAATCAATCTTCATGATTTTCTTGATCCAATGAAATATCCGTAAAGTCCTACATGTAACACACTTAGATATTTGATTTTCAAATTTATGAAATTCGTTCATCTTATCTTAAACGTGTCAATTACTTTTAATCCTTTTACGAGGTTCTCTTGAAAATGTCATGGCACATATACCGTAACTAAATACAGTTATAAACATCTGTGAACCCACCATATGAATTCTAACGAGTAGACTTTCTTCACGAAAGAATTGAACGACAAATAATAAAACTAGAGTTTCGTAAAATACCCGTATAACCAAATTGGAGATACGATAGAGAAGATCAAAAAATACAGAATTTTTAAATAGACGGCGTAGAATCAAAATAGACGTGTCAATTTCAATAAGTCCACCTAGGGCTGTTAATTGAGTAGCTTCAGGGTTATAAAGTGGATACAATAACATAGACGCAGCAATCACGTGATGTAACATCACCAAACCAGATAGATGAGTTGCTTGCGGTAAACAGTATAACCAAACCGTGTCATAAAATAGATGGTAAAAAAGAGCAGTCGTCAGAAACATAGGATCAATGACATACCCAAAAAATACTTCAGCTATACACAAAATAGAAAATGGTATTAAAAAAAGAGCAGAAGCCACATCATGAATAAAAACTATAGATTTGTCGTTATTCATGCTATGAGATATACATGTATTCTTTTTAATATAGATGCACTCAAGGGGTTTCGAACCCCTGACCTCAAGCTTACTAAGCTTGCGCTCTACCCTGAGCTATGAGTGCTGGCAGACTTGCCGGGAATCGAACCCGGAATACCAGATTAGAAGTCTGGAGTGATATCCGTTTCACTACAAGCCCATATTGCTGAGAGCGGGGTTCGAACCCGCGCGTGCATAGCACAGACGATCTTAAGTCGTCCTCCTTAGACCACTCGGACATCTCAGCCGAATTTTAGGATTTCTTGGTGGAAGAGGTATAGCTCATATACCAAACTTTGCCAATTGTTCTCGTATAGGTCTAGATATATTTTCAAATCTAGAAACTCTAGATCTTAGAAGTTCTCGCTTCATGTTAACTAGTTCCTGTTGTAAAGTTTCAACCTTTTCAAGAGCTTGTAAGTAATCATTTGTGAGATTGAGTAAATATACCTTTTGAGTTTCTCCACCAAGTGCGTATAGTCGTTTGATGTTATCAGTTCGAATAAGCACTATTGTTCATCCACCAACGGTTAGGATTACGCATATTCTATTAAGTTTAAGCATTTAGGTGGTGGTTCAAATATATTTTTCTCAAGTTCTTTACGTTGTTTCATCTTCTTGATATCTGCACCTTGACAATCATGCTTTGTCAAATTGAGACAACTCGGACAAAAGCTACCACCACAATATTTACAGTCGATAGGTACACCACATTTCTTTTTACAGAGTTGACAGGGCATATCTTATTTATAATATAGATAAAGATTATAAGATATTTTCAATAAATGTCCCTCACTTACGCGATCAATAAACCAACTCCTACCAGTTATGGACGTCTTAAGAAAACCCTAAAAAACTCTACAGCTGGTTATGGTTCTGCTTTGAGTGCGTCGTACTTCATTACACATGGAGCTGAACAAGGTGTATCTGCGATGCTTGGGGCTGTAGCATCATATACATATGTTACTCTTCTATCTGATCGCGTAGATAAATTTGAAACGTCAACAATTCAGAAGGAGTTCATTGCACCATTGGGTGCGGCTGCTTTTGAAGTGTCGTGGAATAATGCTCCATTCGCATTTGACTTTGATTATGGTGCTACATTTGTAGGGTTCCTAGCGTATAAGTTTGCGCTCACTTCAGTTCTGTACGAGACTATACGGGGTATGCTCATTGAAGATAGTGTCTCTACATACGATACAACTGAAAAACAGTACAATGATCTATCCGATTGGAACGATCAGTATGGGGAGGTGGATATTGTAGAAGGTGTTGATATGAATATCAGCGAGGCATTCAACCAAAGTGAAATTGATGAAGATGGTGAGAATTATCCATTATGACTAACTAATTGGGAAGAATTTACCGAAGACGAGCCATTTCACGAGCCATACGAACAACACGACGGGGAGATTGTTGATTGAGATTGAGTTTGTTCACAAATAGAAACTTGTTATTAGCACTGAGACCCTTCATAGCCTTAATTCTTTTCGCGCCTCGTCCTTTGTGAGAGACTTAGCCTTCTTGGAGGGCTTGGGCTTTTCATTAAGTTCCCGAAGTTTTTTGATGTTAGCATTCGTGGTTACCATACCCTTCATGAAATTGGTCACCGCCTTCTTTTTAAGAGCAGCCTTCATAGAGGGTGTAAGTACCTTTTCTTGGCGGCAGCGCGCTTCTTGGCAGCCTCTGGATACAGTTTGGCGAGGGGAACATTATTCTGATTGGCGAGAATTTTCTTCACCTCCTCTCGCGAAACTCGCTCACCTTCCTTAATTTTCTTCTTTAAACGTCCACATAAATCGCTGACAGTCTTCTTATTAGGGGTGGGTATACCATAGTCCTTGGCAACCTGTACCACTTCACTCTTCTTATGAAGACGGCACTTCTTACGACCAAACTTAAGATCACCCACCTTGTCCACATTTAATACATACGAAACCATTATTTATTGTATACTGAGATTTTTTACCGAATATTTAATATACTGTTCAATCATGAAATACATCATATTTGCTCTAGTGTTAATACTTGTTGTATGGTATTTCTTTTTTAGAAAAAAACATAAATTTTGGGATCATCAACCTGTATCACGTGGTGTAATGAAGTATGAGGGTATCATATCAGAAACAATACCATCACCACTCACTGTAAAATCTCCAAATGAAATTGTTACGGTTGATCCAATGGATGCATCGTTACAAAAAATGTTACCCGGATTTCTTAATAAACATTTTGTAAACGAGTATACATACGATAACAAATACGTTTCATGGATTTTAGATTTCCCAGGTTTAAACACTAATAATATGACCACCATTCAACAACACAATAATGTAATAGGAACTATTCTATCCAAACCACATACTATTAATCTCAATGGTAATTTAATTCATAGCCACTACGTTGATAAGTTGTCTGTTCATGAAAAGCATAGAAATAAAAACTACGCACCAGTCCTTATTTCCAACATGTTGAAAACTCATGTGACGATAAGTACAAGACGTGTATTTTCAAAAAAGAAGATAATCCTTTACCATTTAACAATATATGTAAGACGAGTTATTGTGTATACGATATAACTAAACCTCTAAAGACTAATGAATCTTATTCATTAATTCCCTCTACCGATAAAGACTTTGATTATATGAAACAACTGTACCAGAATGAATCTGTGAAGTATAAATGTTATCCAGTTTTTGACACAGAACAAATGAAATATGTCTTTACATCAAGACCAGGTGTATATGAATCACTGTTAATTAAAGTTGATGATGTTCCAAAGGGTGTTTTAACATATTCAATCAATTCTATTCGGGGTTCAAAAATGAAAAGGGCTGAAATAACATTACTCATAGGTGAAGATATTAACCTCACTGAAGTTATCAAATTAATGGTAAATAGGTGTCATTCAAGAGGTATAACAGAAGTGATGTGTGTAAATATTGCGAAAAATGATAGATTTATTAGTGATATGAAATTCACTAGTGAAATGCCGGTATACTTTCAAATGTATAATTATAACTTGTTAAATTCATTACAACCTAGTGATATTCTATATAATTTTATTTAAGACATGTTCTTGAGCTCGTCGTCAATCTTCTTAGCGATGGATTTTCCAATACCTCGGAGATTCATAGCATCTTTACCACTGGTGATCTTGTAAGAAAGATTGTAGATGGTATCAGCAGCCTTGGTGTATGCGTTGCGCTTGAAGTTGTCTTCAGCCTTGTCAGCGCATTCGTAGAGCATATCAGCGAGACCGGTATTGTAAGAGACAAAGTAGTCCTCGTCGTCAGTTTCTGAAACGAATGAGTCGTCATCATTGGATGCAACGGATTCCTCATCAGAAACATCAGACTCGGCGTAATCAGAATCTTGTTCATCGATGTAGATATCAATCTTGCCAGCGATACCCTTACCAATACCCTTGAGGTTGAGTAGGCTCTCACCACTCTCAACCTCGTAAGGGAGGTTTCCAATGATCTCAGCAGCTCTCTCGTAGGCGGCAGTCTTGTAGAAATCAGAGGTCATGTCACCGAGTTCAATAAGATACTCAACAAGTCCTTGATTGTAGTTGTATGTCCTTGAAGTTGTGTCGTAAAGAGACGACTTTTCTTTCTTGCGGTAGCTGAGAAGCTCCTGAAGGGCTTGGACGCGCTCTTTCTCAGATTGCTGATAGAGCTTCTTGAGTTGCTCAATCTTGTGACGAGATTCCTCATAAGAGTCAACGTCACCCATGACGGCGCGGATCTTCTTGAAGTCTCGGATTTGCTTTTGAGATCAATCTCGTTGAAAGTGACGGTGCGAATGGTTTCGCCTTGTTCGTCGCAGAGACTTTGGAGTTCGCGGTTCTCCTTCTCAAGCTTGAGGATGTAGTCGGTAATGGAACGGGAGTTCATGGTAGTAGACATTGGAAGTTTTATAAAAACAATGTATTCTTGCTTCACTTAGGTGTTTAAAGGATAAATTCCAACAAAATGTATGTTGAGTTTATTACGACCAACATTTGTCGCCAAACCATGTGTAGTAAAAATACGCGCATCAAAACACAAGAAAAGTAAACCCGTGGTTAAAATTAAGAGACATCCACCCGGTCTCATTTTAATAAATCTTCTACTCGCCTTCTCAGTAATGATAATCTACAGTTTTCAAAAAGATGACGAAGATTAAAGATAACATCTTCTATTTAAAAAATGGCAGCTCTCGCTAGACCTATTTACATCCAAAAAACACCTACAAAATTCCTCCAAACAAGGGTAAGGACTAACAGGCGCCTTGTCAAACCTGTACGCGTCCAAGCCGCTTTACCTTCTCCAGATCTCGTAAATTATGCACAACTTCAACTCGTCACATGGATTTTACCAATGACAATCGCGGGTCGTTTACTCAAGGTAAAGTGGCCAGAACTCGCAGTCGGTCTCACCGCTATGACTGTAGCCAAGCTGACTCTCGCAGCAAATGGTATCATCCACTATTAATGCCCTTCCATGAAAAATACTGGATCATCTAACGATGAATATGAATGACATGGTGTAGGTTCAGGTGTCTTATATCCCTTTTCTTCAATTATATTCGATCTGGTTTCTATATCAATTTGTCTCTTGATTGCACTTCTTTCTTCACCAAGTTCATGAACTCTTTTCGCATAGTTCATGAATGTGTTGTTTAAAGTGTTTTTACGTAATAACATTCTAATCATATCTTGATATCCCCAAATAGCATAATTTATATCCTTCAACTGTCCTTATGTGGACATTTAAACTCGTGTTCAACCAAAAGTTTATACTCTTTGATAATATTTTTTCGCTTTTCTTCGTCAGAAACTTCTTGTATTTTAATTTCAAGAATCGTAATCTTATCGATTAGATCTCCGTTTGAGATCTCAATCTTCATATGAATGCCACGTGTTAAAACTTTATATCCATTATAGATATATCAAATGTTTGCCTTAAAACCCATAATCATACGACCCAATGTCCGCACTCAAGCTAAGAAGAATGATTCTGTAGAACCAGCCGAAGCCCCGGTCGAGTACACCCCTAAAGAAGTTCATCATGGAAAAATTTAAGATTGAAGAGATTGACTACGAAAAGTTTAAGAAGGAAAATAAATGGGCCATTCGTCCGGGTAAAAAGAAGGGGGATAAAGAATAGAAGCGTCAAATAGAAAACATGTCTTTTGCACTCACCTTCGTTATCCCACCCACACGAAATGTTAAAACTCGTGTATTTACGGATCCTGCCCAATACGACACAGAAGTTAACGCAGCCCGTGGGTTTAATAAACCATTAACTACCCGTGCGCGTACACCGATGACACAGGTTATGGAAGATTTTTCTGATCTTAATGAAGCCTCTCAACTTATCAACCACGTGACCGAACGTGAAGTCATCGAGGCACAGAACTTCTGGGCGCAATCCATCGTAGATATTTCTAACTCTTTCCTCACTGGTGGTGATTACGTGAGTCTAGCAGGTGCGCGTGCGCGTGAGTTGTATGGATATGACCATTCTAATGTACTCTTCAAACCCACGAAAGCTACGGAGCAACAGTTTCGCCCCACTGCTAACGATGCTATGTCTTACTTTGTAGGCCACGATGCTGTGATCGGTGGTTTCAAAGAAGATCAGGGGTTCGCCATCAATGCCAAAAAGGGTTTCAGTAGGGTGATCTTCAATAATCACCAGATTGACTGTCACGGTGAAGTGGCACATGCCATGGGTACATACGAGTTCACGTGTGCTACAACCGGTGAAATTTCAGATGTTGAATACACATTCGGTTACAAGCGCAACGATGATGGCAAGGTGCGCATTTGTCTACATCATTCTTCTATTCCATACGCGTCACCTAATAAGACGTCTCACGCGAAACCCATGGAATCACGCGTGAAGCGCAAGATTGTAGTTGATCCCGCACAATTTGATGTGAGCGAGAATCAACTTCGTCATGTCTCTACTGCGAGTTGGTAATTATGTTTAGTTTAAAGTCCTTGTCTAACCCATTGATACTTATCTTTCCCTCGTCCACAAGACGCTTAATCGTATTACCAACCTCTAGGTTGTCGTTATACGCCTGTGTGTGTGTTTTGGATCAGCTGGTAGATTGGGCATGAGCATATTGAAAGCCATCATTTTCTTGGCCATTGGAAGCTCGGGACTTTGAAGTACACGTAAAATATCGTTGGGAATCTGCGAGGGATCCATTACTCTTTATGGGTATTTATTCTTTAATAGTACCACCGCAGGTGCTGAACCCTTTGGTGGTTTTTTACAGAAAATCTTACAATCACAACAATCTTTTACCGATACACGCTGCTTTTTAGTGGCATAACATCGTGTGGGTAGCATGATATCTTTGGATATGTAACGTGCTATTTGGTCAAGAAGTATCATCCTATTTACTTTTAGGTTTAGGTTTTTTCCGAGTCTTTTTTACTTGTTTCGCGGCAGTTAAGACAGCGGCGGTACTCGCCGCTGCTTTTGAGATCAAAGCTCCTGTACAAATAGGACAAGGCATCCTATATTTTTAGTCAAGATAAAGAATAAGTATGATTAACATATAGATGTACGGTCGCCGAAAAGCAAAACCAATTGGATTTTCTAGTCGTGATGATCCTAGGAGGTTAGTTATTCGATCTGAAGAGTCGAATCCACTACCACCCCCACTTTATGTCGCTCCACCCGAACTCATAACAGTTGGTGTACATTATATCGTTGACCTAGATAATGTAGAAAAGGATTTAGTTACGGATAATGATAAACTAACTAGGATTTGTGATCAGTCATTAGAGAGGGGTGAAGCGACTATATTGGATAAGATGATACATCACTTTGAACCACATGGATTAACCTTATTGTACTTACTCTCAGAGAGTCATTTTTCAATGCATACCTGGCCTGAACACCAAAAAATTCGTATAGACTTTTTCACATGTGAACAAAATGAAAGTAAGTGTATTTCTGTGATAGATCATTTAAAAAGTGAATTTGAATCCACATCTATGAAAATCAATATACTAAGGCGTTAATTTTCGTGTTATAAATTGTCATAACATATAAGATGAAGACTGTAATACTTCTTTTACTCATAATCTCAGTGGGTCTATATATCTACATGAATAAAACTAAGTCAAGTATTTGTACACGAGGATTAGAAATATTACACCACCTCGAAAGTCCATATCAAACTATTGACTTGGCAAAGATAAAAAGACAAGAATCACATTGCTATGTTTTTAAATGGTACAATACAAAATCACACTAAAGAGTTCAATAAATCACATTACGCAATGGTTGATATACCAATTAAACTGTTAAACACTCCCTTGAAAAATATCCTTATTTTGGGAGGAGGTGATGGATATCCAGCTATGCGAGCTCTAAAACAAAAAAGATGTGTACATCAAGAATGTTGAAATTGATCATGTGTTGATTGACTTTGTAAAAACGAATCCAATTATGCGAAAATATACACAAGATGCGTTCAATGACCCGAGACTGGATTTATCAGCTATGGATGCTTATAAGTATATCTATACAGAAAAACGGAAGTTTGACATAATTGTGTATGATATAGCTAGAACCACGACAAATAATACAGTTACAGACTTTGCGCCATGTGATGATTATGTAGTAGAAAATTTACTTAGCGATGGAGGTGTATTAAATTACACTATGGATCTATATGGTAATATCCCCGAATTTTCGGATCTATTTAAAAACTATTGTAAATTGAAGAAGAAAAGTAAGAAGGAACACTTGGTACTTCTTCTTCAAAGTAAGGAAGATTTTGAACGTTTCAGTCCCTCATGTCCGGTGGGTATAAAAAAACTAAAGGAAAAATATCCGATGAGTGAAATTGGTATCATGATGTACAATTTAAAAACTTCTTGTGGAATCTATCATTATAATGAAGAATTATACTTTTACATTTCTAAACAACCATTCAATAAAACAAATGAAGATATAGAATTTTATCCGTTTGAAAATATTACAACTCATTAACTAATCTATCCAGATGATCGGGTGAAGTTACTTCTATTAAATCGTCTTTCGCATCTTTGTACGAAAACCACCATCCTTGATAGGAATTTCCATCCTGATCTCCTTGGGGTGTAATCACTTTTTTCTCACACAATTCATCAAAACGAATACGACTGAGAAAGAACCAATGAATATCTTTGTAACCGATACCACAAAACAACAAAAATTTCCAAGGGTGATTTGGTTCAATGTGTTGCCATTTCCAAGAACGATCCTCGGGATCCCAATTACCCCCAGATTTTTGTTCAACCTTGTATCCCGATGGTTTGTGAATTTGATCGTACCCCGATTTCTTCTTGGTATCACCTTTATGTCGTTTACCAAGTGATGGGAAAAATGCTCTAGCGTAATGTTCACACTCAGTTCCCATACTCTGTCCCCCACATCTATTGATGAAATGCATGATTTCCTTCGGTGCACCAGCGTTCTGATACCTTTCAATTTGGGTAGCCTTAAGCACCCTTGACGCCACAAACCTTGAAAGGGTAGAATTCATACTTACTGTATTGTCGATAATAGTTGTAAGTACCTCAGCGGCAATGATTTCGTCTTCAGACATATTTAAAGTTATCGGTGTATATTCAGACATGATGGAGTCTCGTGTGATTAATGATGATTTACTAAAAATCACCCCCGACTTAGGTACAGAAAGTGCTCAAATTGTGATCGCAGATCCTCCCTATAATATTGGAAAAGACTTTGGAAACAAGAGTGATAAACAGCCGATGGGTGAGTATCTTAAGTGGTGTGACGATTGGATCAAGGAATGTTTACGAATTTTACGCAAAGATGGTACAATGTTCATCTACGGCTTCAGCGAAATCCTGGCTCTCATCCTAGCTCGTATTCCAGAAGAAGTTAATAGACGATGGGTTGTCTGGCACTACACAAACAAGACGACTCCATCACTCAATTTCTGGCAACGCTCCCATGAATCTATTATTGTTCTATGGAAAGATTCAAAGGTGTTTCATAGAGACGACGTCCGAGAACCATACACCCAAGGATTCGTGAATGGCGCTGCTGGTAAAACACGTAAAGGAACAAAGGGGCGCTTTTCCAAAGAGGGTGCAGCTGATACAACGTATACGGCACATCCCGGTGGTGCTCTTCCTAGGGATGTTATCAAAATACCAGCTCTAGCTGGAGGTGCAGGAAAGAATGAACGCGTGGATCATCCCACCCAAAAGCCATTGGAGTTGTGCGAAAAACTTCTAAAGTCATGTAAACAGCCACCAGAAAACGGGTATGTTTTTGTACCATTCGCGGGTTCTGGTAGTGAATGTGTGTAGCGGCGAAGAAGCTTGACCTACCTTACATTGGTGTAGAAATCAATAAGGAATATTGTGATCTTATTCACAATCGTATAAGTGGTATTCCATAATCCAATTCTTCAAGGATTGGATCGTTTTTGTAGTCTATTTTGTAATACACCTTTTTAATTCCACTACTGGCTAGAGCCTTGTAGCAGTTGAGGCATGGATAATGTGTCACGTACGCCACACAATCATCAATGGAGGCACCCCCTCTTCGCCGCATCCGTGATTGCGTTAATCTCTGCATGTATCGTAGCCTGTTCGTGTCCATCCCTCACAATGGACTTGTGTTCACACCCACCTAGAAATCCATTGTAACCCATACTGATGAGGCGGTTGTTCTTCACGAGGACACACCCCACTTTCAGTCGATTACACGGAGATCGAACAGAGGCGAGATCTGCGACGTTTATAAAGTATTCATCCCACGTAATGCGATCAGTCATTACGAACCTAAGTAAATGTATTATTCATTTATTTTTTAAGTAAAAACAAAAATGACGACTCTCACCGATTTCGAACACAAGCTCGATACTCTCATCAAGACGTACCCGGATGGGGTGCCTCGTGATGAAATGAACGAATTTTTTGAATACACGATTGAAAACAAGGATGTCCTTCTTTACGGAGTGAGTGATGAACTACTCTATGCCATATGTGATAAAGCCTATAATGACAACCGTTTTCATACATACGGTGAAACCATTAATGGTCTTATTGAAGAGTTTAGGGAAGCGAATCCGAGTCCGGCTGCCACCGCGTCGAAACAGTTCGAAATGAATAATTTGGTGAGGGAGAATGCTGTATCTTGGGCTGAAAAGGCCGCAGCTCAAGAACACAGGAACTATCTAGTATCTAACACACGAATCATGGATATGATGAAAGAAATGATGGAACATTCGGACAAGATGGCGAGTGAATCCGAGAAGAATCAAGCCATTGTGGTAAAATCTTCGCACTCAAGTTTGCACCCGAGCCAGTGAAGACACCTAGTATCTATGAGCGTGTTTGTAGTATGTTTTAATCAACGTAAATCCTTATCAGCAGTGTAGTACGTCTTCCCTTAGTGGCGAAACTATGAACCCTCGCGTACCCCCACGCTTGTGGAGAGGCTCCCGGACGATGCCCGGTTCTCCACGCAGCGAGTCCCCTATTGTAGATGGTCTTCACAGTCTTTAGAGGAATCTTAGTAGCCTTAGCAATTTCAGGAGGATTTGGCTCCCGGATACATTTTCCTAAATCTCTGGGTGTAGGAGGAAGTCTTTGTCTTTTGTCCCTTGTCCGTCTTGAATCCTTTATAGTCTCGCTTGAGCATTTTCTTAAAGCGTGCCTCAACTTCTCCGAGAGTTGTAAGCCCCCTGAAGTATTTGAGAGGTGCATAGATCTTACCTTGAGATTTACGCAGTTGCCCCACCTTCTTGGTGATGGCTGCATCAGTGAGAGGCATCTTATTTTTTAGTGATATTTTTTATCATATAGAATAGAAATGGGACGAACGTGTTCTCTGATGATATGTGATAGTACTAGACCTAAACACATTGATTTATTTTTCAACAGTGTATGGGGTAGGTACGATGAGCCAGTTAATCTGGAATTAAATACAGTACATTGTAATAATATATCTCTAAGAAGGATTCTATCTATGAAGAAGGTACTGGATCATCATAGACCAAACTCTCGTAAGTATGTGGAAAGTAGCACGATCATAGTTGGATCGCAAATCGCACGTAGGGTCTTACAAGTTGGACTATTCCTTGTTAGACCCGAGAAACCCGTGTTTATTAAGGTCGCCCCATGAGTTTCTTCACATGCTCCATGAACGTCTCCCCACGATGAGATTCCGGGAACGTTTTGAGGTACAACGTAAATACGTCTGTACCATTTAAATGAACGTGGAGGAGATAAATCAAGAACACCACAACGTTGAATATCGCATCCTCTGTGTTCAAAAGAGACCTCGACGGATCTTTTACATAACTGAGTAATGCAAATAGAATCTCTAAACCAATTATAACTACCCTTTTAGACCAGTGATAATCACTTGTAAATCTAATGGACGTAGTATATGCAGCAACTCCAACTGCTAATAATAAAGGTAATAGAGGAGAGTAGGGATTAAATCCCAAATAGTATGATACGGATAAAGCCCACAACCACCAACTAAACACAAGACTTTTCTTCCTCATCTATCTTCACTTGAGATATTTTATAGCCGACGCGATACTGGAATATATACACTTTCCAAATCTAACGCGCCCCGTCCTAGGATTGTAGTAACCCCTGTGGCCGTTGAAGATACATTTGTGAAGTTCACCCATATAAAAAATACAATATTATAATAATCAGGTGAGATGGGATTGTCAATAATTATGGGAAATATGTTTTCAGGTAAAACATCTGAACTGGTTCGGCGACTTAAGCGTCTGAAAGTTATTGGAAAAGAGATTTTGGTCATAAATTCTTCCAAAGATACCAGATCCCCTGATGAAGTTCTTAAAACGCACGACAATGTCAAATTTGACTGCTTCAAAACCTATGATCTTTTTGATGTCACGGATACTTTATCGTTTCATGATGCCGATATCATAGCGATAGATGAAGCACAGTTCTTCCCTAGATTGAAGAAGTTTGTTGAGTGCTGTCTTTACTGTGAAAAGAGTGTAATTATAGCAGGTCTCGATGCTGACTCTTTTCAAAGGAAATTTGGTGAAATTTTAGACTGTATCCCACTTGCTTGTGACGTCACTAAACTTTCGGCTTTGTGTATGTGCTGTAACGATGGAACTCCTGGACCCTTTACAAAGCGTATGGTGGCTGATAAAACTCTAGAACTCATTGGTGGGAGTGACATGTATAGCGCAGTTTGCCGAAAACACCTATAATTTCAAAACACTATCAGATATATTACGCGCTATCCTACGAAACCAACCTAATGGGGTCACTGAATCATTCTCATATAATGGAATAATTAGAGATATACGAGTGCACCCATTTTGTTGCTTAGAAACTGAATGTTTAACATCACTACCATTGTATATCACACCCTTACCAGCTTTACTCTCGTTAATTTTGACTTTATCGTTACGATCCTTAGTCATGAGATGTGATGTATTACATTCACTCGTGTATATGTTACACACATACGTCTTTCTCTTACCACCAGTAAAATTGTTGTCGAAGTGCCAGTCAATGTAGTGACCACTTTTGTTGTACAGTCTCAGGAACCAACAGTATTGTTCATTTTTACAGTCAGCTGGTTTCGTTTTATCATTTCTAATCTTAGATACATATTCATCTATCAAATTGAATACTTGTAGTTTTTCCTTAATTGTACCCCGAGTGATCTTGTAACCTTCAACTGCACCAGATGTGGATTTATTACCGTGGTTTTGTGCGATGTGTATGATGTCATTTACATATGGATTTAGACTGTTAGATATTGTACTACAATCCAACTCCTTAAACTTACCACTCTGAGCTGGTTTAAGATATCCATTCCATAAATTCAGAATAAACGGTAGCAGTATTACGAACAATATGATAAGTATCGTTCTAATCTTCATATAATACAATGTCATTTTTTTTCATCTCCTAAAATCTTTTGACATCTAGGATGAGTACGACCCGTTTACTGTCTCCAGTTTTTATAACTTCATGGTATCTTGAGTGATCAAATAGAAATCTTGACCCTCACGATGGACATGTGGTCCTCTTTCTGTGTACAAAGTACAATCACCATTTCCAAGTATCGTAAGATGATATCTAAGTAAATGATTCGTCTCAGCTCTATGAGGTGATAGAGTCATAGGAGTATCCATAACTGCGAATGAAGCCGTAGACTCATCAATACATGGTATCTGTTTAACAAGACTTTTGAGTTTAGGGAACTGATCAAATTTGTATCGGTAGTAGTTATCATTTTTGTCAAACCAAGGATCTACGTCATGATACATAGTCTTCTCTAAAGTTTTTGAAACTTCTTCAAACTCTTCACGTATCTGCTTATAATGTGATTTGATCAACCACAGACCCCTAAAATTCCAGGGTGAGTATGTGGGTGAATGAGCTATAAAGTCTATCAGAGTATTTCTCATACCCACAAATGGTCTTTTCCAGTTGTGGAAGTATAATCTATCTACAGGTAATTTCATGAAATCGTGACAGATCAATACAAATGGAATTCCAACCAAGTACCACATTATTTTCTCTATACATAATAAATGCCAGGTTATACCCCAAAGACCTCTATGTATGCCCCCGCCCCCACCACTGAAACTAAGGAGATGAAGGATCGTTTCACGATGCCCGCCATCCCCCAGCTCACCATCGTTCAGATGATCATCGCTGGTGTCATTGTCGCGTATGCTTTTACTGCTCGCAAGATTAAGGGTGTCGTTGTTGCGACTCTCGCCCTTACCATTGGTCTGCTCCACATGTACGACCACCTTTACCGTGTGAAGCGTGGTCCTGAGAAGCTCTTCCTCTTTCCCGGTGACGACAAGAAGGAAAACTACTGCGCCACTGGTGCCTGTGGTTGCGGTAAGTAAATTATATTTGTAGATATTAAGTATGCGCGTCAAGATTGTTCGCAGCCCCAATTCTAAAAAGAAATTCAGGGCAATTTTAGAAGACGGTAAAACTGTTGATTTTGGTGCAAGAGGATATTCAGACTACACCAAACACAAGACTCCCTCACGTATGCGTTCCTATGTATTACGTCATGGAGGTCAGATACCTAAACGTATTATAGCAGAGAGATCCCAATAAGATTCAGAACCTAATGTTAGACGTCAATCGGAGTGATAAAGAGGACTGGAAAATGAGCGGTATCAACGGGGCCGGTTTTTGGTCACGTTGGTATCTCTGGAGTTTTCCAACTACTGGAGGTGTCAAACGGTTTATGTCTAATAGGTTTGGGATACAGATCGTTTAAATTCTTGGAACTTTTCAAAAAAGTGTATAATTAGAACGAGGCGTTTATATAAATCTAAACCTAGTTCAAATTTAACTAGATCTTCTATGGAATCAAAATAGACTAGGTCTACATCTTCCACATCACGCATCTTTTTGGTGTAATTGTTAAGAGTGTAGTGTATGCTATCAAAATTATCACCTTCCCATTCTCTCAAAATCTTCTTAATGTGTTCCAATTCAAGATGTTTTGAAAGAGTGTTTACCACACACAACTTGGAGATGTGTACTAATTTTTTAGATGTCTCACCATCTATTTCACGATACCACATTTCTCTCATATGAGTACGATTTTACTCGTCACCTTCTTTTATACTTTCAGAAAAATTGGATATGAGTATCTGTGCTTTCTCAATATTTTCATCGTTCATGATCCAATTATTCGCGAGGTCTTTTAAGTTTTTGATGTTTAGGTCTTGTTCCTTTGACTGACAGAAACATCCTAAACCCATACTACTATCATATCTATATTTTTTAAGCCTTACGCGTTCGCGGGCTTGTTGTTGGGCTTCTTGTTGCCATTGTTGTTGGGCTTCTTGTTGCCATTGTTGTTGGGCTTCTTGTTACCGTTGTTGGCAGGCTTGTTGTTGCCGTTGTTGGCAGGCTTGTTGTTGCCGTTGTTGGCAGGCTTGTTGTTGCCGTTGTTGGCGGGCTTGTTGTTGCCGTTGTTGGCAGGCTTGTTGTTGCCATTGTTGGCTTGTTGTTGCCATTGTTGGGCTTAGCATTGTTGTTGGGCTTCGCGTTGTTGTTGGGCTTAGCATTGTTGTTGGCGGGCTTGTTGCCGTTGTTGTTGGGCTTAGCATTGTTGTTGGGCTTGTTGCCGTTGTTGTTGGGCTTAGCATTGTTGTTGGGCTTCGTTGTTGTTGTTGGGCTTGTTGCCGTTGTTGTTGGGCTTAGCATTGTTACCGCCATTCGCAGCACGCGCCTTGTTAATGGCGTCGGTCGCTAATTTGAGGGCAATCTCACGGAGCTTCTTGGCACCGTTGTTGAGAGCATTGTTCGCGGGCTGATTATTATTAGCCATAGTCGTAATATACTAATTAGTAAGATTATTTTTCTTCATACCTTTTTTTTTCAAAACATTTTCAATTCAGCCATAAGTGCCGCACGTTTGGCATTTACAGGGGTTTCCTGGGAACTATTTGGGTAGGTGGTGGAGGTGGGGTGGGGTACACCACTGGGACGCATTGTCATTTGAGGACCTGGACCCACAATAGTTCTGCACACCCGAATAACTTGCTGAGCATTTTTGACACTATTCTCAAAATTCAATCTAATTTTGGCGCGGAGTTCTTTAGCAGTAAGTTTGACCCGCTTTCCACGGACATCCTTGGTAACTCGCACACCCGCCTTCTTGGCTTTTTCCTTCAGCTCTTTGTACTGCATATTACTATAGGTCAACATAAAATCTCTTTCCCCTGAATATCTCAGTATAAAGATAGTAAACCCTGAGTTATCAAGATGAGTGATGTTTTTGAACTAAAGGTTATGATTAATCGTGTACTCCTCCCTAGAATACGTCAACTTGAGAGTGAGGTTTCATCTTTGAGAAAACATACGTGGCCCTATGTACAAGCTCGTAAGGAACATAACGAGCTCGATGATATGGAAGCCAAGATACAATTTTCCAAAAATCTGGATGATGAGACAATTAAGGAACTTTTACGTATCAAATCTAAGTTGCGTATAGGTTCAAATCTCCAGCATAGAGAATTTGATATGATTACATTTCGGAATTTAGAAAACAATTTCTGTTAATACTATATACGATGAGTACGGTAGCGTTATCTAGTGCTTCATCTACTTCAGCTGGTGTAGTATTTTCAATAATACTGATGACATATTTAGCTGAAATGGATGGCTCGTTACCAAAAATAGCCTTAGCATGCTGTGCGTGTTCAACTTGCTCAGGTGCTATTAGAACTATACAGTATCTCTTACATGGTGTGGCTGGTATCAAGACATATTACCAGATACGGGAATAAAATCTCAGACTATATTAAATCACTCACGATGGGTGCTGCAATATCTTCTCTTTGGTTCTTCATCAGTCCAATTCCTGATGTATCAAACAAGGTAAGTTCAAACAGGTTTCATCATTCATGATGTCCGTGAGCTGTATGTTCACAATGATCTTGCTTTACTGGGGTAAGCAGTTCTATGATATGCACCCAGGATTCCCAATTCCATTTCCACCGTGGTTTTTCCCCTGGTATGTTAATATTGTGCTGTTGCTGTTGTTGTTCGACCCTAAAACTTTTGGGTCAAGCAAGAAAGATGGGTAACAAAAAGTAAATTAGAAGAAGTTATCGGTGCGATACATCTTAACCCCAAATGAACCAGTCTTACCAGTTATTGAGACTGTTTCATTTCCATATAGCTCCTGACATCCTATATCCTCCATACAGTCTCTGGCATTGTGACTTACTGGAACTGGATAGATTTGTTGACCAGGTGTAGTCGTGTAGTAATGATACCTATCGCGTCTACCACGAACCTCCTTACCGTATAATGGCATAGTGGTTTCACCTGGACCTGTCAATATTCCCATTTGTTGCATTTGTCCAGGTTTATACTTTTTAATGGGTGGTCCCCTAAACTCTGGTTCACGACGCACACTTACTGGGCGAGGTGTTAGCGGGAGTTGAGGTTGTGTCGGAACTTTCACAACTCTAGGATTATACCACATGTAAACGAGAGCAAGTACTAACGCAATGAGGATACCGGAAAGCATCTGAGTTTTCGTCTTGTTCTTCATTTATTATAGTTAAGGAAAATCTTTCCGATAAAGGTATGAAGATACTAGCGATAGACATCGGGTATCACAATATGGGTTTAGTCTTAGCTGAGTCTTTAACTGGACCGAAGATTGTAGTTGAATATATGAAAAAAGGTAAGTTTGGAAGACTATAAGTATCTAAAGACCAATGACTTTGTGGACCTAGTTCCTTTATTTGTAGAGGATCATCAACATCTATTTGATGCGGCTGAGAAGATACTAATTGAAAGACAACCCCCGGGTGGATTTACGAATATTGAAATTCTTTTACATTACATGTTCAAAGATAAGGTTAAACTTATTTCACCTGTGAGCATGCATAAACATTTTGGTATAAGACACTTAGACTACGAAGAACGTAAAGAACGGACTGTATCACTAGCCCAAAAATTTTTAAGTGAAGAAATTCCGTATGAAAGGAAGCATGATATAGCTGATGCCATGTGTATGATCATGTATGACAACTTCCATTGTACAACCCATATATTCGATCGTTTTAGGTATCGTCCACCTTCTTTAACGACTTGAGTTCATTATTCATAATAATGATTGAATTCTTGATGGCTTCCATCGCCACAAACATTTCATTGGTGTTTCCACGATCAATGAAATCTTGAATATTTTTCAGGTTATGATCAATTGACTCTTTACTGAGGCGAATATTATCTTCAATCTTCTTTTTGTTTCCTCGAGACGAGTTATTTTATAGTAAATTGAATCACGGTCATTCATAAACGAGTATGTTAAGCTTTTGATTTCCTTTTTGAGATCATCTTGCTGTTTATAAAGTTCGACACGAGGAGTTTTGGATCGCCCCTGATCAATATCCTTTTGGATCTCGTGTATCTTCACAGAAACCACGTTCTTTTCTTCATTAAATGTGTTGAATTTTTCCTCTACTATCTTCTCGAGACGACCAATTTCTTCTTCAATTTTGGTATCCATTATATGATGTGGACAATTTATTTTGAAAATAATCTGTGCACATAATAAATGCCGAGTGCTAAGCAACTTCAGGATGCGCGTAAAAAGTTAAAGGCGACTCCTAAGCCCAAGGGTAATTCACCTAGGATACCTTCTGCGGCTCTTCTCCGTATTATTAAAGCGGATCCCAAGATCAAGCGTAATAAACAGTTTGTGAAACGTGTTCGTGAGCTAATTAAGAACGGTAAGTAATTACACCTTTCCAAATGTAATTTTCTTACCATCCCAAACCTTGAATACATCTCTGATTATGTTATCAAAGTGACCTAGACGATATTGAACTATACCCCAAAGGACAAAGAACACAGTCTTTGTGAGATGGTTGATTTCATTCTCTTCCATTTTATAGATTGGACCCACAACCCTACCCATAAAAGTCTCTTCCTTCGCTTGTCCCGTAATAGCCATTTCTGCTTGAGTCAGTGCACATGTGTCATCATTTACACTCCAATGATAAAAAATAAATGGAATTAAAATAGAGTAAAATTCTAAACTTCTCCTGTCATTGGTAAAGGGTACAACTAGGATAGCTATAAGAAAAATAAGATGAATCACAAATATAATATTCATCCTTAATATAAGATGAGCGAAGAAATTAATATGGAAGAAACGTGGAACGAGTATCACGAAAATATACTTCGCCAATGGGGTGAGTCCTCTGCGTGTTACAGGTATATGCACCATCGAGCGTTTCTTATGTTCAAAAAATTGTCTCTCCGTTTCAATTTACCGGTTATTGTACTTTCAACAATAACGGGAACGGCTAATTTTGCCCAGTCCACATTACCACCAAGTATTCAACCTGCGGCACCGTCTATAATTGGTGGATTGAACCTCATTGCTGGTCTCATAGCCACAATCATGCAGTTCTTGAAAATCCAAGAACTCATGGAAAACCATCGTACAGCTGCGTTAGGTCATGGTTCTCTATCACGTAACATTAGGTTACAATTGGCTTTACCCCGCGATGAACGTAAGAAAGAGGGTCTCAAATTCGTCGAAGAGTGTAAAACTACATATGATAGTCTACTTGAACAATCGCCACCTATACCCAAGCACATTCTGCTCAACTTTGAGAAAGACTACCCAATTGATGGTATATTTACCAAACCAGAAATTCTAGATGTGCGACCAATCCCATTCTTAAAGCCACCTAAGACTACTACACCTATACGGGCTATGACCGAAGATACTCCATTTGAGAAGATCGGTAGAATGCTTTCACCTACTGAGGAGGAAGGGGAAGAAGAGGAGGAAGAAGTTGAGATTGAAGAGGAAGAAGAGATAGACGTCGAACAAGGTACGCCAAAAGAATAAACATCACAATATTGGTAAGGATTGTGGATATCACGAATGGTAGAATTTTCCTTCTTAAAGGTTCTACGATACGTTTATGTAGTGCGTCATTTTTGAGTACCAAATCTATGGCCTGATTAGTAAGATCATCGATGGATTCCTTCATTAAAATAGTTGAGCAAAAAAAAATACCAGTTGTAGCTACAATCCATGCAAAACGGATAGATCTAATTCGTAGATATATTCGCGAAGGTAAGAATGTGTTTATATGTGGTCCAATCGGTGTGGGTAAATCGTTTATATTAGAACGAGTTCTAGAAGATACAAATCATATAGAATTGCTACCCCACCATTTAAAACGTGATTCACATTTTTTACCATTTATTAAACCATCAACAAAACACGTGTTCGTGGATAATTATGATAGTGTTTTCAAACCCATCATAGAACAAGTTTCAGATGGTAACAAACTTACACGAGGATCTTTGATTGTGACGACAACTACAATGTGTATGTATCCAAATTTTGAAACTGTCATTATTCTAGACACAAACCTGATGTTTTACTGTCTTTGACTGATAATCAGGAAGGAAGCTATGAAGCAGCAGTTAGATCTCAAGGAAATATTCGCAACTTCTTCATACTTGGAAGGTTATGATATAGATGAGTTCAAGTCCCCTAAAGAGTTTATAGCGGATGTATTATGTGATCCCGGTCCCATAGAAATTTTAGACAGTATAGCTGAACATGGTCACATGTGGGACATCTTTCAAGAAAACTACATTGACTCAACGGGTGTGGATATACTGAAGTGTACAAACTCGTTTTCTCACGCAGATGTTTTTGATACGTATATATACCAGTCAGGTAACTGGAACTTAATGCAATACTTTGTGTTACACGCGTTAACCGTACCCAAGTCGGCTCTAGGAGAACCTTTGAACCGAGATAAGATACGACCTGGCTCGTGTTGGACTAAGTTAGGAAACTACAAAATGAGGAAACAAAAATTCTCCGAAATTCATAAAAAATCAAGAATGGGATTGGGGGTTGAAGAATTGTGCCTATTAAAGAAGTATGCGGAAAACGGGGATTTAGAACCCCTACTTGAGTATAAAATAACCTCAAGATTTTGACGTCATTAATCATCTTGCTGTCGGAAATGGCTTAAAATCAAAGGACGTAACAAGAGTAAAGAAAGCCTTGAAGAATGCCTACGACCGAAGATGAAACGAAGGAACAAGAGGAGAATGACTGCATCAAAGTTATTGGTAACGAGTTGTTGTTCTATGGGGACGTAGACAGGGAAAATACTCTCGAGTTTGTCGAGAAGTTCAAGAAGCTTGAAATAGAACTCCTAAAGAAGATGGCAGAACTTGTTGGGTACGAGCCAATGATCCGTGTTCATATCATGAGTGAAGGTGGTGACGTGTACGCTGGCCTAAACATGATGAATGTTCTGGAACGATCTCGTGTGAAGGTAGTCACTATAGCTCAAGGAGCCTGTTGTAGTGCAGCAACCTTTGTACTTCTTGGGGTTCTGAGAGGCGAATGGGGAGGAATGCATACCTTCTCATCCACCAAATCAGCACAGAAATGTGGGGTAGCTTCAATGATCTCAAACATGAATTGAAGTCAACAGATAAACTTATGAAAATGCTCAAGGATATGTATCTCTCTAAGACGAAGATTCCTGAAGCCAAATTCAAGTCCTTAATGAAAAAAGGATATCTATTTACCCCCAGACAAATGTCTCAAGTATGGAATCGTTTCCGAGATTGAGTAATCGTCGTGTGACGTTTATACAAACCCAAAATACACAAAAAAATAAAAATTATACAAAAAGTGTTTGCATTCAATGGCATAAATGTGCTTTCTGGAGGCCTAAGTCGTTCCATTCTACCATAATTTACAACCGGTAAATCCGACATCTACTTAAAACTGATATTTTATTATCGTACAATGGAACGCCTTATCAAACAAGACAAGCACAATCGCGATCGCTACATTGACATCAAAGTCGAGGACTTGAAGGATGGAACCGCGGATATCGTGAAGATCTCTGGTATTGTTGGGAGTGACAAGTTTTCTGAGTCACGAACCAATGTCAAGACCGGATACGAGAAGGCTCTCAAGAGAGCCCAAACCATGTGGAACAATGAGCATACCAAGTGTAACCAAGTGTTGCCTATGCTCGCCAACAAGTGGGAAGATCGCCAGAAATACATCTCTGAGCCGTTCTACGTTCAACCCAAACTTGATGGTGTTCGCCTACTTGTCTCCAAAGACGGTGGCATCTCAAGAACTGGGAAGATCATCCCCGGAACTGAGATTCTTGGTAAGGGTCTTGAGCCGGGTCAATACGTTGATGGTGAAGCGTTTGACCCCAACCTCAACTTTGAGGAACTCACGAGTACTTTCAAGACTGACCCTCTGAAGCTCAAGTTCCACGTGTTTGATTTCTTTGATCTCAAGCTGAAGCCTTGCCAGGGATAAGATGACCTTCGAGCAACGCTGGGAGTATGTCAAGATTCTATCTACAATCCTCATTACGAATATGTCAAAACGACACTCGTAAAATCCAAGAAGGATCTTCCCAAGGTGCACAAGAAGCATGTTGAAGAAGGACATGAAGGTACCATGATTCGTGACCGCTTCAGTGTCTACGAGGTTGGTCAGCGAAGCAACTATCTCCTCAAGCACAAGGATTTCCAGACCGAGGAATATGAAATCACTGGTGCCAAGACGGGTCATGGTCGTGACGCAGACGCAGTTGTTTGGGTCTGTAAAACCCAAGATGATCGGGAATTTACGGTCAGACCCGAGGGTACCATCATCCAACGAGAAGAGGACTATAAGAACCACAAGAAATACATTGGAAAGATGCTGACTGTGCGTTTCCAAAACCTGACGGCGTTGGGTGTTCCACGTTTTCCTGTTGGTGTGGTAGTTAGAGATTATGAATAATGTTTGTAATAAATAAATGAACAGGGTCGCAATTGATATCGATGAAGTCTTAGTAAAATTCCTCTTTCCCATGGCAAACCATCACCACCAACTTCATAAATTACGGAGTAAACCCAAATATAGATACGTGTACCGCGAAATATTTGAGATAGATGAATCAACTTCACAAAAAATGGTCCACGAATTTTACCAATCCAAAGACTTCATGGATCTCACACCTATCCGAGGATCTCAAAAAGCTATGTTCAATCTTAAAGAGCGTTATGATAAAATGTACGTGCTCACTGGACGCCAAGATGTGGTCCGAGAAGAAACCGAAGCATGGATAGACACATACTTCCCAGGTGTATTTGATGATGTCATACTCACGAACAGTTATACACCAAATGAAATACATAAGGCAGATATTTGTCGAGCCTTAAATATAGGCCTTATCATTGATGACAATAAAGCTATATGCGACAGGTGTATTGAAAATGATGTCCGAGCTCTCAATTTTATCGGAGATGAACACGCGATTTATCCTTGGTGTGAAGAGAGTGATATAAGTATCCAAGGATGGAACGAAGTTAAAACATATAATCGTTAAAAATGTATAATGTCAATTGGACTCATAATGCCAAGTGCTTTACACGAATTAGGAATTAAAATGGGAGCCGATTTTAGACAATCTAACAAGTTTCATGTATCAACTAATTATAAAAGTGCGAAATCTATGATTACTCATATGGATAGACCACGACAAGTAATTACAATGCTACCTACTAAAGCTATGGATGCCGAAGAAACTTTGGAATCTATTATTGAATATATGGGTCCGTTGGATATTGTACTTGATTGTATGATAGATACCCCTGATCGTATACAGTCTAGAGCAGATCTCTGTTTTAAAAATAGTACTCAATATATGGCGATTAATATCACAAAGGATTGTGTTTACGCTATGGGTACGCACATGGCGTATCTAGAAAATAAGAATTTACTACGTAAAATCAATAAAAATGTCAAATACATCGGTAGAATTGACGAAGTTTAAATCTTATTTTACATAAATGTTCGCACTTCTTTGTAAACCTGTTGTTGTACCAGTTCAAACTGGAAACCCTGTCCTCCGTGCGAATGATTGTCGAATAGCGTACGTAAAACCATCTCAAACCCAAGAAGGTAAACTTGAACTTGAGATACTTGAAGCACCTCCGGTGTATATAGGTGCAGATAAGCAAAGTGAAAATTTTTAAAAAGGTGAGACACTAACTGGAATAAGTGGACCATCAGGGGTCTTTTTCATAAAGATGACTTCATCACACTCTCCACCTTTCATGGCCAATTCGGGTTCTCCACACACGGTTCCAGATTTCTTAAATCTATCACAAGCACCTTTGGTCCTCTCTGCGATATTCATGTTTTGACTGTATCCAATGAAGGTTTTATCGAGTTTACCACTCTCCCTATCTTTGGACGTCACTGTAACTTTCCAACAATAACTACCAAAATCCCACTGTTTCGTGGTATCAACCGGTGGTGGTGGGGGCATCTAAAGTAGATGAAGATAGACGATGATTAAATCTCTTCTTGATAGAAATGATAGGTGAAATTAGAACATTCGCTAGACTCGTCATTACTAATGTTTAGAACTATACTTTTAAGTTATTTTTACAATGTGGATATAACACATTGTAAAAACAACAGTTCTCCTTCTGCCGGTTTGAACCGACGACCTACAGGTTAACAGCCTGTCGCTCTACCAACTGAGCTAAGAAGGAATGGTCCTCTCTACCTGATTCGAACAGGTGACCCTTGGAACTACAGTCCACTGCTCTACCAACTGAGCTAAGAGAGGGTAAGGGTCCATCACATATGCTTGTTCTGGGAGCCTCTTAAGGTGAACAGTCTTACAAGTCTCCCACATATGATCCGGAACGAGCTCCCACCAAGATTCGAACTTGGGGTGGTGGATTCAAAGTCCACAGTGTTGACCAACTACACCATAGGAGCCGGAGCCTCGGCTACTATATCAGTAATTTGATTCTTTCTTTAACCTCGTATATATATTTAAAGTAGTACATGAGAAAGGTGAAAAGACCCGCGGCAACATTTGTAATGGTCATAGGCACGACATTATAATAGAATGAGTATACGAGGGACAGAACACTCGCAGCCAAGTTCAAATGTAGGAAGTGGTAATTTATAGCTTTGGCATCTCGATTTTTGTACACATGGTTAACTTCAGGTATGAACATAACAACGATGAAAGCGGATCCCAACAGACCACATACATCTATGGCGTTCATTCTTATTTGTATATATTTTCTCCCGTTTAAGTAATATGATTGTTTATGTTATACTTTTTGTGATCGTATGCTTGTTACTTGGGTACACGAAACGAAAAAAGTTTGAAAAGTATGACTTCAAATGTTTCTTATTGGCTATGAAGAATGAGCCATCGAGAAGTGAAAAATTCATCCGTAGCATTGACAAAAAGATACCACTGGAAATCATATATGGTAAGGATACTAGAACCCCAAAGCTAGCTGAAAAGTATCGTGAGCATGTAGACCCAGATTACTTCGAGAAGGCTGTAGAGATGTATAATGATCCAGACGTCAAACGTCCCGATATAACCTACTTCAACTTGGGAGCTATTGGCTGCTTAATGGGACACATGAAATTCTACGAAAAGTGTATAAATCAAGGTCTAAAATACGCTGTCATATTTGAGGATAATGTAGTCATAGACTCCAATAAGGTATACGATGAGATCCAATCAGTTATCAATGAGAAGGGGGATGACTTTGATATATGTTTCTTCCACTGTTCATCTAGACTTCCTGATAAAATGGAGGGAACTCTAGAGAAGGTGAAGTGGATTTCTAGTACAAAATGCTACTTAATTAACGTGAATAATATGGCGTGGTACAAGCGATTTTTCTTTCCGATGGATAACCACGTAGACATGAAACACGAAGATCTTATTTCAAGGGGAGCTAGGGTCTATTACAAAGACTTGAGTAAGTTTATGCACGTAGACAGAACTCACAAAAGTACGATAGGGCACAGTGAACATGGAAGACCTTTGTTCTTCTCACGCGTCTTCCCGGATGCCACACCCGATGATCTTAAACCCGGGTATTAAACCATGTCAAACTTCCTCGCAAAGTCAACATAGTCGGGTTTCCACCCACACGTTCTCTGAGTATTAGGAAACTCGTGGTTGATTGTTAAATTTCGACCATCTTTGAGCTTAATGTTGATACTGCACGAGTAAAGGTGGTTCATAGACAGTGCCTTAAACACATCGTCCATGACACCATTTGCATTTTTGTCATACATATACAGTTTCATACAAACACCGTCGTACATCTCAACTTCTTCTGGCTCGGTTCCATCAACAACACCGACAAACTCAGTTTCGTGCCAGTGCTTCTGCTTTAGTGTCTCAGAGATCCCAAAGCCACCCTTGAGAAGATCGGGTGTGTAGACAGCCTGAAGAATGTTCTTGCGAAGTTCCTTAAACGTCACAGCTTCATTAATAGCGACATCACAATCGTTAATGTTGACCATATACAGATTGGTAACCTTGGCGTCAGTGTAATCAATTGATCGGAGATCCTCGGTCGTGGCAGTGATTTGCGCAATCATTTTTGTCGAATTGACAATGAGTAGTTGGATTTTGAAGTTGTTTTATCTTAATGTAAACATCCACTTAGGTTTCCGTTTCACAACTTTTACAATGAGGACAATCATTCTAAAAAGAGTGTTCCTAACGGGGCTCGAACCCGTGACTTTGGCGTTATAAGCACCACGCTCTAACCAACTGAGCTATAGGAACGGTGCAACTTGATTATGTTACTAACCAACTTGTATAACGGTGGGACTCCTTCCCACATATTATGTAGGAGCATTGACTTTAAGTTGGTTAAATTTTAATATCAGCATATATCAAATGTCATACGAGATAGTGACATATGCCAATAAATCACATGGCTTATTTGAAGAACTGACGAACAATGAGTTCAATGTTCCAGTCAAGGTTTTGGGATGGGGTACAGAATGGAAAGGGTTTTCTGACAAGACAAGGGGTGTCACTGACTATCTAAAGACCAAGAGTGCCACGGATATTGTGATATTTTTAGATGGTTTCGATACCAAGATTAACAAGGATCCAAGTAATGTCGTAGAACTTTTCAAACAGTTTAATTGTAAGATTCTACTTTCCAGTGATCCCAATATAAGTGGTAAGTTCATCACAAGCCTCATTTTTGGTACATGTAAGGGAGTGGTACCGCTAATGCTGGAATGTATATGGGGTACGCTAAAGAACTTTTAGAGTTCCTTGAAGCTGAAGCCAAAACTAAGTGTAAAGATGATCAGTTAAATTTCAACACACTGTGTAGAAGTCGTGACGATATTAAGGTGGATGAGAGTAACGTTATTTTTGAGAACTTCAAACCAACTCAAATAAATAATGAATCAAACGCGCCATTCGTATCCTACCCAGGTTCACCAGGACTGAGTCGTTACTCTAGAGCTATCACTGAATACGCACAGTTTGTGTACATTTACATACTGTGCCTACTTATAGTGTCTATGGCATTTTTACCTCAACATAAGAATCTTTTGGTAACTACTACGGTAGCAGCAACCGCTTTTTATGCGCTGTTCGCAGATAAATCTTGTACTGTTTAGGCAGTCTTAGGTAAAGGTGGAACCATGTTCTTCAACTGAGCCATGCGGTTAGACATACTGGAGTTAGATTCAAGACCTAAAAGACTAATAATCTCACCAATGAGGAGACCTTGGTGAACCATAACCAAAATCTTGGCCATATCCGTCTTTGGGGAGTAGTCACCGTAACCAACGGTCGACATAGTTGTGAAACTAAAGTAAAAAGGATCTAACATAGTCTTGAAACCAAAAGATTTAGGATTCATTTTATCAATCAAAAGTAAAAGAGTCCAAACACCATCGTGATGAGGAAGACCGCGGGTAATCGTTGCATTTATAGTTAATCTAGATTTTTATTTATACTGATTCAAGTCTTTGTAGTTCATCCATCTCAATGTCACGACTCTTTCTCCTGTTATCCATCTTTACGTGTTTGAAAGCACCGAGCCATCTGGATACTGAACGCTGTCGTGACCCTATAGATGCTGCGTCATCACTCACGACAATCGATAATCCGTTACATACATCTGGCTTGTTCTCTTTCTCGGGAAATTGAACCATGAATGCCTGAATAGATATAGCTGGTATATCTGGTGCATCATCCAATAACTTGTCATATTCTTCTCGAGACTTCATAAGAAACTCAACAACTTCTGAACGGTGTTTCACATCGAGTGATATTTCCATATCAATAGACCTATAGAACTTTGACCATTGTACGCACATAGCCGAGTGTGCCTCAGATAGAGGTAGAGACTGACTAAACTTTGAGATACTCGTCAAAATTCCACCCAAAACATTTAGGAAGGCAAAGAAATACTGGATGATCATTATGTTATTCTTCGTCTCTGGTGACACATCTTCATTACCACTCGGATTTAGGACGGCAAAACCACCAACACCTGTTATACTTGCTATGACTATACTAGGGTAAGACAACCAATCATTCTGTTTCTTGTAAAATAGGCGTGCGTGATTATGCAACCAGCGGTATCCAGCCGCCTTCTCTGCCCATTTTATAAGCAACTTTTCTTGTTTTTCACACCATTCACAGTGTTCGTCTTTCTTTTGAACACTCATGGACATAGTTTATACGGATAAATTTTTCGCACATTCCCTGGCTAATTTATCAACCTCTTCATTTTTGGGGTCTCCATTATGTGCCTTGACCCATCTCCACTCTATCATAGTAAAACAGTCTCTTATTTTGTCTAATTCAATCCATAATTCTCTGTTCTTAACATCACCACCCGAAGAAGTCTTCCAACCGTTCTTCTTCCAGTTGTGAATCCAAGAGGTTATTCCTTGTTTCGTATAATTACTATCCGTGAAAATACGCACAGATTTTTCATTCATTAGTCGGACCTGCTCGAGAGCTCGCAAAATAGCTGTCATTTCCATGATATTATTTGTGGTATTCGGTTGTGCTCCACATATCTTGAAGTCTTTACTTATAGCAGCCCAGCCACCACGACCGGGATTCCCGAGGCAACTTCCATCTGTGTAAATCTCATACATATCCTATTTACGTCTTATACTTTTATGTACTTTTTTCTCAGTAGAATATAATAAAGGGTAGAAAGATGGCGGCTAATATGATGCCCCTACTCATGATGTCTAGTATGGCATCTTCTTGTTCGTCATCGATCGGTGGTCCCTTAGTGGCTATAGTGTTCTTTTGGAGTCGAGTGGCTGCATTTTTTCGGTGGACTGCTAGGTAAATTAAATCCTTTCAAGGCTGTCGGTAAAGTTGGTGGATTGGCGAAAAAGGGTGTTGGAGCTGTCGTTGGTGTGGGTAAAAAGGGTGTTAGGGCTGTTGGACGAGGTTTCAAGAAGGTTGGAAGAGGGGCGAAAAAGTTTTTCAGAAAACGACGTAAGGGTTTCCGTAAATTTAAGAAGGCGTTTAGGCGTCCTAGGTTCAAACGTATTAGGATCAGGCGTCCTAGGTTCAGGCGTCCTAAAATCAAGCGTCCTAGAATCAGGTTTAGGTGCTTTGCTCCCGAAACCCCCATTCAACTTGAAAATGGTAAAACTGCGATGATTAAGAACTTGAAGTTAGGTGATACCTTGGTCAATGGTAGTATTGTGGAGGCGGTCATGCGAATTAAGAACTATAATGACCCTTACTATAAGATTGGTGACATTCATGTTACGGGGTCACATTACGTAAAGCATGGTACCAAGTACGTCCAAGTTAAGAACTTACCAACTGCTGAGCGTACCGAAAAGATTGATGATGTTGTCAGTTGCCTTGTCACAAACGATCATAAGATCCCAGTCGGTGGAGAAATGTTTTGGGATTGGGAAGATAATCTTATTCCAATTAAAACAAATAGACCTAAAAAAAATTGTGAGATTAAAGTAGAGTGTAGTCAATATGGCTGCTAATATGATGCCCCTACTCATGATGTCTAGTATGGCATCTTCTTGTTCATCATCTGTGAGTAGTCCAATCGTGGCGATATTTTCTTTGGAGTAAAGTAGCTGCATTTTTCGGTGGTATGTTAGGTAAATTAAACCCGTTAAAAGCACTTAACCCTTTCAAAAAGCGTCAAGGTATGGCGAGATTTACAAGAAAAATAAACGTTTTCAGAAAACGTAAATCTTTCCGTAAATTTAAACGGGTTTTCCGCTGCTTCTCCCAGATACCCCCATTCAACTTCGAAGTGGTAAAATGGTATTGATCAAGAACCTAAAGTTAGGTGACACCCTAATTAATGGTAGCGTCGTAGATGCAGTCATGAAGATTAAGAACTATAACGATCCCTACTATAAAATATACTCACCCGAACTTAAGAAAGACATTTATGTTACAGGAAAACACTACGTCCAAGATGGTGTGAAGTACGTCCAAGTCAAGAACTTACCTAACGCCAAACCCACTAACAAGATTGATGATATTGTCAGTTGCTTAGTGACGAGTGATCACAAGATCCCTGTGGGTAATATGGTGTTTTGGGATTGGGAAGATAACCTAATCCCAACCAAGACAAACGTTGATGCCATAATTAAGAAAATACGTCACCGTAAAACAGTTGCTCAGTAAATCAATTCTCGTAATTGGGTCACAAGTACAAAAGACATATAACAATACGTGTTTTGTGCTTGATATTAAATTTTCTAGACATATAATAAGAGATCATCCAATATGGCTATGGCAATGATGATGATGATGGCGAGCGCCGCCTCAGCATCTTCCTCATCAGTAAGTCTTTTGGGTGGGGGTGGAGCATTTGCCTTTATTAAGAAAAAGCAAGCGGATCAGCCGCTACTGCCGAAGCAACCAGACAAAGTCAAGCTGCTGCTGCGAGAAGAGCTAGGGAAGCCGCTGCCGCTAAACAAAGAGCTGAGGCAGCTAGACAGCAAGCTGAAAAAAGACGTCGAGAACAAGCAGCTGCTCGTCAAAGAGCTGCCGCAGCTAGACGAAGAGCCCAACAGAAAGCTGCCGCAGCTAGACGAAGAGCCCAACAGAAAGCTGCCGCAGCTAGACGGAAGCGAATTCGCAGAAGACCTCGTAGAATTCGCAGAACCTTTTAGAAAATTAGAAAACCTAGATTCCGTCGGATTGGGCGTAGGTTTCGTAGAACTTTTAAGAAAATTAGAAAACCTAGACTCCGTCGGATTGGGCGTAGGTTTCGTAGAACTTTTAAGAAAATTAAAAACCTAGATTCCGTCGGATTGGGCGTAGGTTTCGTAGAACCTTTAAGAAAATTAAAAAACCCAGATTTAGATTTGGTCGCCGACGCCGTTGTTTCGCTGCTGAAACACCCATCAAACTTCAAAGTGGTGAAATGCGTGCTATGAAAGACCTTAAGCTTGGTGATGTTCTCGTGAATGGTAGCATCGTAAATGCCACTATGCAGATTAGAAATGAGGAGACAAATACTACCGCATTCACAGTAAAGAACTGGATACTGACATACTCGTAACTGGGTCGCACATTATATAAGAGATTCTCACAGATACGTAAGAGTCGAAAAATTCAAAGAGTCTAGAGCTACAGATACAGTTGATGATGTAGTCAGTTGTGTAATCACAAACGACCATAGAATACCAGTAGGTGAACACGTATTTTGGGATTGGGAAGACCAGAAGGTCAATTTATAATATTGACCTAATACATAATGAACGGACCAGTTCCTCTACCAAATCAGGGGGTGATAACAGTATGATGATAGCGGCGCTTATAGCGTGCTGCTGTTCTTCATCCATAGGTGGTGCAGTATTCGCAATGAGAAAGCGCCTCTTTGGTAAGAAGAAGAAGAAGCGTGGACGTGGACGTGGACGCCCCAGACGGCCCAGACGGCCCAGACGGCCCAGACGGCCTAGGGTCGCCGCCCAAGAGGAAGAGGACGTGGACGTATGGCGAGGTTAAGGGCTCGAATGAAAAGGAAGCTCCGCGGGCGTCGCCGTAGATTCCGCCCCCGCCGTTTTGGGAAAATGGGGCGTTTCGGGCGTGTTCGGGCGCTCCCGCCGTCGTCGTTGCTTCTCTCCCGAAACTGAAGTTCAACTTAAGAATGGTACTACCCGCCAAATGAAGAATCTTGAACTTGGTGATGTTCTCATTAACGGAAGCATTGTTGAGGCTACTATGAAGATTAAGAATCAAAGTGATCCTTATTACAAGATTGGTGACATTCACGTAACTGGTTCTCATTACGTGAAGGATGGTAATGTCTACAAACAAGTTCGCAACTTCTCTAAGGCTGAACCCACTGACAAGGTGGACAAGGTCGTGTGCTGCTTAGTCACAAGTGATCATAAGATCCCTGTAGGTGACTTTATGTTTTGGGATTGGGAGGATAACCTCGTACCAAACCACATCCAGCAGTCTTCCAAGGTCACGACTCTCAGAAACCGTACCAAAACGCCAGTGTAGTTGGTGATAAATAAATTGTTGTCATAAAGTAAGATGGATATAGTGTCTAGAGCTTTGGCTTTACCTATACCACTACCTAAGGAGTACGTCCAATCACTACCTAGGATACCTAAGGACAAAAAGTTTCCTAAACGTGTGTAGAGAGGTAAAGGTGAGTGAAGATGCATCTAACGCAGAAAAGGCAAAGCTTAATACTGGCGAGGAATTCACGCGACTATGTGGGGATGACATAACTAACGCAGCTAATGAAGAGGCAATGGGAGAAATGATTCCATTAATCATTCTCTTATTACTGTGTTGTTTATGTTGTGTATCTATGATCTCAGTTAGTTTCGGTGGATACAGGTGGTGGAAATCAAGATCATCTAAATATAGATCACAAACCAAAATATCTCGTCGTCGCCCTCGTGCTAAAAACGTCTAATTTTAAAAATTCTTTTAAAACTCGTATAGAATATGCGTTTTAAAAATGATTATTTAGACTTATCCGGATACTCCGAAGCTTTTTTTGGTGTTTTACATATCGTATCACCACAGTGATCTCTGTTCTGGTACACGGAGTTTATAGAAGCCGCCATTTCATTACATGTCTTTAGAGACCATCGACCTAACTTGGGTTTTTCCACTTTCGTGATAAGATCATAGATTCTTCGTAGTAACATTATCTAGAATGAGAGGCTTGCGTTTAAGTACGCTTATTTGCTAACCGCCTCGATCGGCGCAAAGGTGGCGGTCTAGTAAGTTCCTCAAATTTAACAACATACTTCGCAAATCTGTGATCATTTTTAAGGCCTTTTTGCCTTATCATAACATGCCTGAATGAATTTCTTATCACCTTTTCGTGTGAAAAGATTGTAATAATTGAGTGTAACCTCAAACATGGCGATTGCCATAGTTCTATTAAGTTCCGTATCAGGGTTGTCTTGTACGGTGTGCAACATCATGGTCAAGGTAGTAATCAGTTGGGTACGTGAAAATTTGGGCATAGAAAACATAGATATACGACTTAGGCTGCTAATCATTTTTAAACAGCATTGGTACTGTGCATTTTAAAAATGAGTTTTATTTAATTATTTACTAAAATACTTCGTATGAGTATTTAGTTGGAGAAGGCGAGGCCACCCATACCCGACTGGATGCGGAGGACGTTGTAGTTAGTGGCGAACATGTGCATGGTGGTCGCATCCTGGGCGGTGTTCATAGTGACAGCAACCTGCGCGTTATCAATGCGGAGAAGTTGCAAGTGCCGGTAGGCTGGTGCTCCTCGGGCTTGAGCGCGAAGGAGTACGCGTAGACACCGGCGTAGGGGGAGCCAGTGTGGTGCTGGAAGGGCTGCACCTGGTTGAAGTACTTGCCCTTCTGCTCCTTGAAACGGTCCTGGCCGTTAAGCACAAGCTTGAAGGTGTTGAGGGGACCAACGGAATCCTCAGTGAAGAGGGAGGTACCGCCGAGCTCACCGAGACCAAGCATGGGGGAACCATAAGTGGAGAGGGAGACGAGGGCGTTGGAGGTAGCCGCGGCGGGGGCGGTGTGAAGATTGACATCCGCGTCGTTGGACTCGGTGGTGAAGTTGAACATGGAGTTCTGGGTGAGGGTGTTGGAGAAGCACCACACAAGCTCCTTAACGGGGTGGTTGTAGGAGAGGCGGACCTGCTTGGTGGAGCCAGAGTCAACGGTGTCAGCGCCGGTGTGCTGGCACTGCTCGATGAGGTACTCGTGACCCTTCTGGGCGAAACGGCGACGCTCCTCAGTGTCAAGGTAGATGTAGTTGGCCCAGACCTTGAAGGTGGAGGTGTCGAGCCACTCATCGAAGTGCGCGGACAGGTCAAAATCCAGCCCTGACCTCATGATACTGCAAGGCAATCAAAGGCAAATAGAGTCCTGGGTTTCTGTTGAAAAAGAAGTATAGGGGCAAATAGACAGTCTTGCCGGAGAGACCGGATGTCATCTTACCATAGGTAGCCTTCTTCGAGTCATCGAGGTAAAGCTCGGTGTACAGACGCCACCACTTCTGGTACTGCTTGTCAATGCGCTGACCGCCAATCGATAATTCGACGTTGTTGATCGCACGCTCAGCGACCCAGCAGGCACCAGCCTCGTCAATACCGGAAGCCTTGACCTTGAGTTCGACGTACATGTCGCCGACGAGATCACCGTTACGGGCAACGGTGACGGAGACGCGACCGGAGTCAGCGGCAGTACCGTTCACGGTCTGCTCGATGTTCTCCATCGCGAAGTTAGTGTGGCGCTTGTATTTAGCCTGGAAGAAAGTTACCTCAGGGTTACCGGTAAGGTAGACATCCTGGGCACCGTAAGCGACGAGTTGCATAAGACCGCCAGCCATTTTGAGAGTTGTTGTACTATAGGCAGAGAAAATAATTTTGGGTAAATGCGAAATTTCGCGATCCAGAATTTCTCAGTCTATTACAAATGTCCACACAGCCTGATGAAATTGAAGATGGTGAAATTCTGGATACCGAATCTGAGATTGAAATGGAGACTGACAGTATCATAGATCCTGGTGAGGATGAGGAAATTGATTTACCCGAGCTTCTCGGTTCTCTGTTCGCGACCGATGAGGGTGACACTGTGTGCAGTGCTCTGGTTGGAATTTCTAGTCAGATCCAAGTCCAAAATAAAATTTTAGTGAAAATTTTAGCTCAACTTCAATCTCTGAAAACTAATTAAAAGAAAAACCTGTAGTATCATTAATATGGAAAATACCCACTTCATCGACAAGGAACCCAACAAGTATGAAGCTTTGGCAGAGCTTCATAATCAGCAAATTCGGTCGATGAATGAGGATCAGGGTACACGCCTCTTATCAAATTTAGAGAATGCGTGGGGACTCCATGAAAAAGACTTTCTTAGTCACCAGATGCTGGGATACAACCAGTACATTTCAAATAATTGCTTCAATGAATATGGGGCTGTATCAATCAATGATATAGATTTGGTAGCTATCAAGACTATAAAAAGAACCTTGACTTCGCTGTAGAGTTAAGGAATCATATGAACAAGATGAAAAGGAGAAAATGAAAAATGGTGATACAAAGGATGACGATAGTCTGTCTGATGAATTGGGTCTTAGTCTAGATAAGCGTATTGCTAACATCATTCTACACATTGAGGATGGGTATGAAAATATCCGACGTCACTACATCTCCTATGAACGTGTAAGTACTCCAACTGTTCAGCCCCAGTTTCCAAAGTTTTCAGATCCTTCTGCTATGGATGATGAAGAGATTGAAAGTATTTCACCGTATCAGAAATGTCTTCTGTACACTTTAGAAGAAACATATAAGTGTGGGTATCGTAGATACAAGGGACATTGTTGTGAAGAAATCAAGACTATCGAGGGGTACAGAACTAGAGCTTGGAATCCAATTTTTCCTATAGATCAGTTTGTGTATTCAATTGCTCAAAAGATTCATCATTTACAAACTGGAAAAACTTTACAAGTAAGGGAAGTATTTTCCGTGAGGTTATTGACCATGTATCCAAATGCAAAGATCAGCAGTTCCCTGAGATAAGTAAGAGAAGACACGTATGGTCTTTCAAAAACGGTCTCTTTGTTGGTAAGGAATGGATCCCAGATCGTGGTGTGTATGACTGTCGTTTCTATCCATATGAGAGCTCAGACTTTGCGTGTCTAGATCCAACTATCGTTTCTTGTAAGTATTTTGATCAACAGTTTGACGACTTCTCACACCTGGAGAGGTGGCAGGATATCCCAACACCAAACTTCGACAAGGTTCTAAAGTATCAGAAATTGGATCAGGAAGTATGTGACTGGGCATATGTGATGGGTGGGCGTCTCTGTTATGATGTTGGTGAGTTGGATTCTTGGCAAATTATCCCATTCTTCAAGGGTATTGCGAGGTCTGGTAAAAGTACCCTAATTACGAAGGTATTCAAGAAGTTCTATGAAAGTGAGGATGTTGGTGTCCTAGCGAATAATATTGAGAAGAAGTTCGGTTTGTCTGCTATCAAGGATAACTTCATGTTCATTGCACCAGAGATTAAGTCCGATCTTGGCCTTGAACAGGCGGAGTTTCAGTCTATAGTTTCGGGTGAAGATGTATCTATCGCCGTAAAGAACAAGACTGCGGTATCTATTGAATGGAATGTTCCTGGAGTTTTGGGTGGCAACGAAGTACCAAACTGGAAAGATAATTCTGGCTCTATCCTACGTCGTATTCTTCCATGGAATTTCACTAAGCAGGTTAGGGAAGCTGATCCTCAGCTAGATGAGAAGCTCAACAGGGAGCTACCCATCATCCTCCTCAAGTGCGTTCGTGGATACCTTGATTATTCTAACAAATACAGGGATAGAGATATCTGGAACGTTGTTCCGAAGTACTTTGAAATCATCAAGAAGCAAGTGGCTATGGTTGCGAGTACGCTCACAAACTTCCTAGAGTCTACATCTATCAAGTATGGTGAAGAATTGTGTTCCTCAGACCATCTTCGTGCAGATGTTCAACCAACATTGTTCCGCAAACAACCTCGGTAAACCTAAATTTAACCAGGATTTCTACATAGGACCATTCAGCTCTAGGGATATTGAAGTCCGAGAAGAGATTGTTAAATACAAGGGAAGAACGTACCCCAAACAGCCAGTCATATTCGGACTTGATGTGATTGAGGAAAGTATCGGATTCACAGAGGATTATTAAAAAAAATAGTGACCAATAGTAATATGAGCCAGTCGGTTCAAGAATTTGTTCGTCGTTCTGGCGTGGAACTTCAAAGTCCCAATTCTGCGTCAAATTCGAATGACAATTTCGCTCAGCGTCTAGAACGAGACGTCGCTATGATCCAAGAACGAAAAGCTCGTGAAAATAGGATAGCACAAGGTCAACAGTTCTTCCGTAGCCCTACACGACCACTTCCCAGACAGGCACGGATTCCCCCACACTTCAAAAGAACCTTGTAAATAACCGGACATATGGTCGTTTTAAACAGTTTGAGAACTCTCCATTAGCCAACGAATTTGATGATGTCATCTTGAATTCTAATAACGAAAAAATGATTGAAAACGTATTAGCTGAACAGGGGATGATGAAACCTGAAATTAATACTAACCTTTTAGCCAATAATAATTTCGCAAAAGGATTTGGTAATAACCTAAACTACATCGCTCCTCCACCACCAACTGAACTTCAAGTAAGTAAACTAAATACAGGTATGTACAATGCGATGATTAATAAAGACTTTGGACAGAAAATGTTCGGATGGATCTTAAACCTTTACTCTTAAAAACACCGGTTGGTAGGACACCAATTGGTGAAGGTCTTTATGTAGACACGACCAAGATTGTCGGCTACTACGGTCAAATGCAAACTGGGCTTGAACATACAAGGGAATTTGGATTAAAGGTAATTCCACCAAAGTCATCAACAAGGTTCAGTTCAAGTTTAACATTACCAATGATATTGAAACAAAGGGAGGAACCCTAGATTTCTATAGAAATGGTAAGATACGCTTCTCCGCTGGTTTCGTTGGTTCTAATATCGCCAATCAAGCGGAACTCTTACGCCGTTTCATGGTCAACACTTATACGGAAAAACAACCCTTCCTTTACGGTCCATTTGAATATAACAATTTAAGCGCTAAATTTAGGATCAATGGTGTGTTTAGAAATTTGGGAAGTATTGCTCTCAATTACAAACAGTATGGGATGAGTAACGCAAGTTATGAACCCGAACTTACACCATTTCTTTATATTGACACATTTGATTACAAGTTTGTACTTACTAGGAATGGAAATGTCCAAATTCTAGGAACCAAAGATCCAAAAACTCTTCAAAGTGCTTACGAGTTCGGAACAAGGTTCGTTAAACAACTCGATAGAAATGGTGAAATTGAAGTCACTGGTGAATTCAGTGAAGGTCTCAAAAAGACAACCAAAGCAAAGGCCAAAGCCTAAGGCCAAGCCCAAGGCAAAGCCAAGGCCAAGGCGACCCCCAATAAACTAACCAAAATCAACTTAATGCGGTGAACGTTGATATGGCGGCATGCAAACGTATGAGTAGAGGTGAACTTGTAGAATTGGCTAAAAAGTTAGGTATCGTCCAGTTTAGGGTAAAGACGTCGGATGGCACTAGACAGATGAAAAGGATGAAATCTGTGAAAAGATCAAAGCCAAGAAAGGTGTTAGAACTGTCACCTACAAAAATACTACCGGTAAGAACATTAACCTTAAGAGGGGTGCTAATGGAAGATTCAAGATTGGTCGTGGAAGTTGTATGGGTAAAAAGGTGAAGGAACTCAAAGATATCGCTAAACTTCTAAAGATCGAACTAACCGGTAAGGAGAAGAAAGCTGATCTTTGTAAGTTAATAGAAAGGGCTAGAAACAACATCGCTAATAAACCGGTAAAAAAGCCACTTTCCCCTAGGGCTCTAAAGCAAAAGGCTACAAATAATAAGAGAGCCGCTAAGGAGGTTGAGAAGAACATGAATCGGGCACTTAAAACAAATAATGTTGAAATGAAGAGAAGGCTCAATGAAAACTCTATCCGAAACGATCTCAATAAACTGTATGGAAAGATATGGATGAAGAGGTACAAACCCAACCTTAACGGGGATGTAAAACTATTCAGAATAGGATTCGCAACATGAATAAAACCAATAAGTTGGGTCTACCTTTCAAACGTGATATAGACAACATCAAAAAGAGACTTGTCGCACAATGGAAAAGGAGCGTGTCCGTGATCTGGAAAAGAAGCTCGTCAACATTAACGGAGTTAAGAATAATATGAGGAATAGGTACCGCCTCGCAGCTGTTAACTATATCATGAACCTCAAGAATCAGAAAAAGTCTATAACGGCTTCTAAATTGGCTCAATTCAAGAAAAATTGGTTAAAGCGTATAGCTAATATTACTAATAATGGGCGTTCGAGAGGAATTAACCGAGCGGTTAAAGCTCGGATTGAAACGTTATAATCACGGTGTGAGAGTGGACGACGACACGAGGACATGGGGAACACCCACAGACTCCTGGCTAGATATGGCCAAGGAAGAACTTTTAGACGCTATTATTTATACTGTAGCAGATTACATTAGAAATGTTAGGAGTGAAGGAGAACGTGCACCCCTCAGTTTTCGTAAAAATGATGAGCCTGATGATAACAAACTCATCATGTCTATAGTTGATGACTGGGAATATGTTGAAAGTCCACAACATAAGATGGTCTTATGGAATCTCTTCAAGATGCTGGACAGTGACATATTTAGGGAATAGCTATTTGATTGCATGTATTAAATGCGGTGAAACACATCATAGCGATTGAAAATTGGTAAATAGCTTGTTCCCACATTCTAAGAACACAAAATGGTACTATCATGAGTCCCGCACACGTACCATGAAACACTACAACTGCTATCGATGCCTGGTATTCGGTATGTATAGCACCCGTCGTAGATACTATCAACACAAAATTGATAATATCTATTGTTCTCGTGTAAAGAGCCAGATTTATACCAGATGCGAGTACGAATATATACGCTAGAGCACGCGCAACGGGGTGATATTCTAGTAATAATCTGAAATGTGATCGTGGTTGTATAATTTCTGGTGGAGGTTCTGGTGGTGGAACTTCTTGTTAAACGCTATCGCCACCGAACCATCAGGTTTTTCAACAACCAGATGTCTGGCTTCATCCATAGACTTTAGGGACATTTAATCTTTAGATTAATACTTTTTAGGTTCTGCTATTTGCTTTAAGTGTATTGTGGTACGAGAAGTTATATTTTGGGAATGCTTCTTTTATTTTATTAGAAAGTACAGTAGCTGGGACTATTTGCGGTATACCTAGACACACTGAATCTTTTTCATATTGGAGAAAACGATCCTCCATATATACAAATTTATCTAATTCTTCCTTGGTCATACCATCCTTGTGCATCAATACATAAGTATCTTTAGACATACCGTTACTTATGTAGAAGAATTCCGATACATCAACTTCATCAGATACTTTACGTTTTTCAAAAGGAAAAAATAAAGGACGATAGCTATCACCAAGTATAGCATGTTACTAATACATTAGATTAATTTTGAGAGATCATTGACCTTGTGGAGAATATTGAACAGATCGTTGTATGAACCCACATCACTGGGTTTAACAATTTCAAGTTCAATCTGATATGATGCGGCATCTTCTGAGTCCATATCAACACTGTCACCAGAAGATACTGTCATGTCAATGCTTAGGTTCTTACGAACGAAGGAGTGGCGGTACTTGGATCTCTTGCGATCCATGTCATAGGATCCATGGGTGGGGATTTCTCTAGATATACTGAAACGAACGTCTAGGGGTTCAGACTTGAAGTCTTCTTTGACAACTTTAATTTTTTGAACCATGATCTGTTCACCGGTATCTTCGTCAGATGAAATACGAATTCCATTCGTGTCGTCGTAGAAAACGTCGGTTGAGGTGGTTTTGGTTTCCTCCCAACCGTTGTACTTCTTGAGACCCTTGAGCACACGCTCAAATGTCTCCTTTCCAACATTTGTGTCGAAGAGGGAGCCGTTGTGCTTCCCGAGACGAATCTCTACTTCGATGTGCTCCTCATTCTTGTGAGTCTCAAACACATCCCTGATTTTTTCGGTGATAGATTTGGTGTCCATTTTACTTAACATTTACTATACGCGCCTTTTACTTAAGCCTTTTTTTATGCATAAAGTTTAATGAAAGGTTTTGACAATAATGGGAACACTTGTTATTTCAACACAGCCGTTCAATGCCTGTTGTACATTCCCGTACTGAGCAATCTATTTTTAAGACGCCCTTACGAAGGTGAATGTGAATTTACTCAGTGTTACTCCAACCTAGTTAAATCATATTGGACCAAGGGGCAAGAAAGTGTCAACATCAGTACACTCTTAGAACATTTCCGAGCCAAGTTCCCAAGATTCAAATCCCGAGAACAACATGACGTTCAGGAAGCTATTTTTATGCATCATAGATATTTTAGAGGTTTCTAAACCAGAAATTAAGGAATGGTTCTATGGGAAGAAGAAGCAAGAAATCATATGGCCCGGTGGGAAGTCATCGAATGAAGAAACATTCAGTGTTCATTTGATCACATCCTATGGCAAAAATATGGAAACAATGTTACTAAAAAGTACTGACTGGAATACTATAGAAAACTTTGAGGATAACGATGGGAAGGTGCATCATGTGGCTACAAGTCGTTCGGTATTTTCAAAGTTACCACAAGTCCTAATGATTTCATTTGATAGTAAAAGTCATATTAAAATTATAGAAAATCTACTTATTCAAGACTATGAATATAATCTCGTCTCAGCGGCTCTGCATGTTGGTCACCAAAATGATGGTCACTATGTGAGTTTTGTAAAACGAAGAAATAAATGGAATTTAATAGATGATGAAACCATAAAAGAACATGAACTACCCGATGAGGGTGGATTCTACTTTATGGTTTACAATTTAAAAACTCCTCCATCTTGATATTTTCCTTGATGTTCACTATAGTTCTGTAGAAAGTTCGCCTATTATTGGGATGCGTTTTATCATAACGCCTTTTGAGAGGCTTCCACCACATGGGTTCATCCCAACCCATATACATACATTCAACAATAGCTCCATCCTCAAACCAGGAATGGTCTTCAACTGTCGTGTGGAATTTCTGACTCAAACATGAGTTTACCTTTTCTTGAACATACAATCGCCACCTGGATGGACCGGGTGTATAACCGGGTGTTTCTCGGTAGGTTCCCATTTCATCATAAAGTCAACTGTATTCTTCATTTGAGGCTTCCACTTGAACATTGTCTCATGGGTTCCAAGCCGAATTGGGTCATTAATAGGTGTGAAAACGAGACCATCAACTTCTTGTTTCACATTGGGAGATGTTCATTCATAAATTCCTTAAAGTCCTTCATGTGATGAAACTCTTTCATTTGAAGGCGGTACTTATCCATCTTCATGTAAATGATTGGTTCAAGTACACCAAACTTAGCATACCCAAGGCGATCCAACAAATTGGAATTCCATACAGTCTTTCCACACGAGGACAGCATCATAAATCATGAGAGTGTTCTCATACAATTCACCATCCAAGATCGTTCCGTCATACACATCTTTTTTAAGATTCAATGAGACTTCGAACATGTTGAATGCCCGATTTACAAGAGACACTTCTTCTTTCCCTCAAACATCAAAGCAACCATCATATGCCTCTCTCCATCAGTCTTTTCACAAACGACATATTGACCACCCTTTAAAATTGGAAAGTGTTTGTATTCGATAGATACCGGCTGAGGCCCAGGGAAATAATCCTTACTGCCCCAAGTTTTATGAATAAATCCGACAACATATTTGTAAAGCGGGGATTCCGGCTTTATAGACATGTTTTATAGTGTTGTGTAAACTTTAAGATACTTTCACACCAGCAGCGTTTAGGATATTACTTAAGCATTCATGTGTATAAGTCATGGTTAACTTAGCTGCTGTAAATGCATAAACTCGCACTCCATCACTAATAAACTTTTCAAAAAACTTGGGTGAAATCTTCCATCCAGATTTTTTAGAAACGTTTTTAGTGTTTAGAAACCAAGCTTTTGATTTGGTAGACGTGACGTGGTAGATATCTTTGGAAACCTTCTTTCCCAACTCAGTGTCAAAATCTAAACCCATTTGGGACGCAGGTTCACTCGATCCTTCTCGTACCTTCGTCTTAAATTGATCCCAATTGATACCCTCCTTGACACCTGGGAAAACAAGGCACCCTACATGTTCGTGGGGTTCAAAGCATTGATCTAGAGATCCATCATCTACACCAATCCCAAAATCTATGAAGATAATACGATCACAAGTCTTCATATATTTCTGGATAGCCTCAGCCTTTTTGTAAGGATCGTCATCAACGTAGGTGATCTCATTATTGTAATTTTTCTGAAGACATCGCATATTCAATCGTAGAACGGAATGAAGTGTTTTAACATGACACGCCTTTGACCTCACAACTAGAATCGTAACGATCTTCATATATTTCGTATTAGATTCTATCCCTTAAGCCTATCATTTAGACATCCCGAAAATGGTAAATTGCCTACATGTCCTAGGGTCGTGTTAACATCCGCGTAAATTTTACCATCGGCTTGTTGCCAACGACGACAGAATGCGTAATCCTCTGACAAGTACCTACGGTTGGTGGGATCAATCATACAATCAAACGCTGCGTGGTATTCGTCAAAGTCTCTATTTTGGTGATCATTCTTGCACCACAATTCTGGGAACTTCTCCTCAAGGGTTTTAAACACCGAGCGTTTAATAACCATAAAACCAGTGGGTCCATCTAGAATCTCGATGAAACCATCTTTGATTGGACGATTTTGGGCTCCAAAGTTAATTACTAGACTTGACGACAACATAGACATATTACGATCATCACCCGCCTTAACCGCCTCAGCAGCTTGGTCCCACATGACAACCTTCTTGGGATAGCACGCTACAGAGAGATCGTGACCAGACTTTACTAGACGTACAACAGCCTCGGGGTCAAAGTGTATATCAGCATCTATAAACATGAAATATTCACAATCAGTTTTTTGCATGAAGCGACCAACTGAAACATTACGCGCGCGATGAACTAGGGACTCATTTTCGGTAGTGTCAAGAAATAGCTGAATATTCTCTTTTATTAAAAGGATCTGAAGTTTGATTATACTAGACATATACTTCTCTAAGCATAATCCACCATAGCATGGTGTGGCTAGAAACAACTTCACCATATTCTAATACTAAGCTTTAGCCTCTAAGTGCTTTTTAATTATATTATCTATCTTGTTTAGGGTTGGTACAGATATGTTACATTTTTCACACAGTTCAGATTTTTTTTTACTTTTGAACCTAGAACCTTATAAATAATAGCCGAAGCTACACTATTAGGTGTTTTACTCATAAGTTCCACACAGTCTTCCGTTGAATTACATAATTTAATACATTGTAACCGTTCATCCTTTGTCACCACAAATGAATTCAAAAGTCTGTTCATCACATCAAACGACTTTGTTACGTAATTCTTTTCTGTAATACCCATGATTGTATCCTTGAATATTTGTGTTGTACGACTCACATCCTTCGATTGAATTCCAAACATATCTGAAATTTCCTTAGTTGTTCGTGGATGTTTAGCTAACCGACACGCGTATAAAACGCAGTTCGCTTTGATCCCTAACCGAACAGCACCCCTAGTCAATTTTTCCTCGTTGAACTTTCTGTACATCATCTTTGCATCTTTGAGAACCACATCAGGTAAAGTGTGACACGCTTCATCTATATCACGGTATGCGTGAAACAGAGAGCGATCTTTGTGATTCATAGACATATGAAAGTTAATTTTAGCCATTCGTTTATTCTCATATGTTGAAGAATGTTGTGTAGAAATAATTGTCCCTTTCCCCCAATGTTGGGAGAAGAGTTCAGGGTTGGCGTTAGGATTCCCACACCTTGAGGGATCCTTAACTTTTCCATCATCATTCATTCCACTTGTCCATTCCGCTGTGTCATCCACATATCTGTCTTCAACGAGCCCACATTCTGAGCAGGTTGGTAAACCCTCGGGTGAAAAAATCTTAACACCACAACATTCTCTACATAAATTTATATTTACCACTGGCTTTTCTTCGGTTTTTTGTTGTAATAGTTTGTCTATGTCAGACCATATAGTTGCCAGCATTGTTTTGTGTTGTCTGATCTTTTATAAAAATATAAAACGCATCACTCACTTAGGCGCCTAACGCGCGATTCAATTAAATCAACAGTTTCTTTGAAACTTCTAGCTCCTACTGAAGAAGGTTGCCATTCATTCCAATCTCTGTCGATAGAGGCATAATCAGGTGGTTGAATATTTAGACCCTGTACTTCTGAGTCAGGAACAATGAAATCTGCCATCTCGGAATCAGTGTCACTTTCTAAATGCATTTCATGTATATCACTATCGCTATCTTCTATGTCTATTTCTGAGTAAAATGCGTACATATCCCCTTCTTCACCCATGCGCTTCATGTCCAAATCTTCAAACTTTGTACCACTGGGGTAGTGTTCCATTAAGCTATCGTATGGTGCTGGAGACAATTCACCGTATCAACGCTATATATACATGCTGTCTTATAGACAGATTCTGTGGGGTTGAGGTAATGAAGACCGAGTGTTCTTCCTGTATTCATTGCTACAACAGCATACATTTCATCTTCGACACCGTCCTCGTTAACCAGGACTTTAACTATATCATCTTGAATTATATCAGAAGGCACAATCATGCTTAGAGTTTTCCGACAAAAAATAATCAGGGATAATATCACAGATGAAAGTTATTATTTATTCGAAGGAAGGATGTCAGTATTGCGACCACGCAGTGGATCTATGCGAGACCGAGGGTCTAGAGTATGAGAAAGTCATGATCGACAAAGAAAAACTGAAAGAGATATGTGGTGGCCCAGTAACAACCTACCCTCAAATATTTATTGACGATCGTCGCGTCGGAACTTACTTTGAATTCCAGGACTACATAGAAGAAGAATATGAACCTATTCTCGCCCCCACTCTGAATCGTTTTACAGTGTTTCCCCTGAAGTATCCTCACCTCTGGGATCTTTACAAGAAGGCCCAAATGTCCAATTGGACTGCTGAGGAGGTTGATTTCTCAAAGGATATGGAAGATTGGAAAACCCTAAACGATAACGAGCAAAAATTTATCAAGTATATTCTAGCCTTCTTTGCTGGTTCCGATGGTATCGTTTTTGAAAACATAAACAACAATTTTGCTGACGAAGTTCAAATTTCAGAGGGTCGTTCATTCTATGCGTACCAGTCTCATAATGAGATGGTGCACGGTGAGACCTATTCCAAACTCATAGACAAATACATTAAAGATGGTGCCGAGAAGAAGCAACTTTTCGAAGCCATTCAAACAATTCCCTGTATTCAAAACAAGGCCAATTGGGCTATCAAATGGTTCGATACTAAGTCTCGTTCATTCGCTGAGCGTCTTTTCGCCTTTGCTTGTGTAGAGGGTATCTTCTTTTCTGGAAGTTTTTGTGCCATTTTTTGGCTAAAGAAGAGAGGACTTATGCCCGGTCTCTGTTTCTCAAACGAGCTTATATCTAGAGATGAGGGTCTTCACCAAGAGTTCGCAGTTGAACTCTTCAAAATGCTTCGCAATAAACCATCTACTGAGACTATTCACTCTATTGTTAAGGAAGCCGTCGAGATTGAGAAGAATTTCATTATTGACGCACTTCCCCTGTAACCTCATAGGTATGAACTCTGATAAGATGGCTGAATACATAGAATACGTCTCCGATCGCCTGCTTAAACAGATTGGTCAGCCTCCAATTTGGGGATCTAAAAACCCCTTTGATTTTATGGAAAATATTAGCCTAGATGGAAAGACAAACTTTTTTGAAAAGAGGGTCGGGGATTACGGTAAGTTAGATGATGACTCTGAGAACATTACATTCGATGAAGAGTTTTAAAGATAATGGTAACAATTTGTATAAATGGATAGAACATTTGACATTTTACAATCAGTCGTTGGCGCACATGGACCACTGATTGTAGAATACAGAGATAAATTACACACAGAATCGTGTTTTAAAATTGAACAAAAGCATATAGATCAGATGATTAAAAAAATAGAAGATCTTTCTTTTTACTAGGATTAGTCAGACTTCAGATAGATCATTTGTCTTAATTGAATAATCCACCGTCAACCCCAATCTCAAAGGGTTCCAAAACCTTACCGGTGTTCACCTTAGTCGCGATTTCAGGCTCCTTGAAACCAGGTTCAGGTGAAGGCGCGTCAGTCATTGACACGAGAACCTTCTCTTTTCCTTCTTTTCCTTCTTCTCGACGGCGAGGCATCAGTCTTGGAACAAGAAGGAGCATCCTTCTTTATATTCATCATACCCCAAACGATGAACATGAAAACGATGGAGTGCACTATGAGACCTGAAGTCGTAGAACATCCATTAGAGGAGGCAATCCAAGATCCGAGGATTCCTCTGACAAAGCGAAATGTCGCGGGGTTAGCGACAACGAAAAAGGTGAGAGCAGAGATGATCGAGATGATTAACTTGTCCTCCTGCTTCTTACCATTGCACCCACATCCACAGTCTTTAAATAAACCCATGATTGTTTTACTATAATTCAACAAAAAAAACTAACTTAAAGTTGAGCCACCTAGAAGATATATAACCAACCAACAATGTCGCTCTCTATTCAGCAATCCTCCGACTTCTCTCCTGCCTCCGTGCAGTTTTCGAAACTTCGCAAGAACAAGAATGGCGGTAAAGCCGTCTACCTCAACGCCGGCGACAACAAGAAGCTGTATGTTCAGCTCCCTTTCATGCGCTCTCCTTATGGCCTGAGCGCATACACTGATGAGGCTACTGGACGCACATCCTATTCTCTCGATCTTTCCTTTGACCCCGATAACGCTGAGGCTATGGCTCTCCACGCCAAGCTTACCGAACTTGATGATATCATCGTAAACACTGTTGCCAATAATGCTAAGGAGTGGCTTGGCAAGGATTTCAACGTTGCTGTTCTCAAGGAGGCACTCTACAAGCCTATTGTTCGCCCCGGTAAGGAGCAGTACCCTGCAACCATCAAGCTCAAGGTTCTCACCAAGTCTGATGGCTCTTTTGTTCCCGAGTGCTACAATATGAGCAAGCAGATGGTCACCCTCGATAGCATCGAGAAGGGACAGAAGGCCATGCCTATCATTGACCTCAACCAGATCTGGTTCATTGACAACAAGTTTGGCGTCACGATCCGACTTCAACAGGTTCTCTTTGAGCAGTCTGCCAAGCTACCTTCCTTTGCCTTCCAGGGTCTAGACCTACCCGACGAGGTTGAGGATGAAGTTGAAGTTGAGGATGAGATTGAGGAAGTTGATGATCAGTAAAAATTATCAGTTCTAAAAAAATCAAAAATGTTTAAAAAAAGATTTTCTGAAAAAGTAAAATAAATTTGTCCTTCTTGGTAAGTTGAAAAATAACTTCTTACCAATAAGTAAGTATGTCTAATAAGAACATTGAGAGTAACTTGAAAAAATTACTCAAAGGTGAGAAGGCTTGTGTCCCAGAACACTTCTTGAAGGTTCCCAGTTACAACTCACCCACCCTTCGTACTGGTAAGGGTAAGCCATTGAGTGAAGGTGCATTTGGAAAGATGTACCGTGGAAGTATCAATGATAACGGTCGTCGATATGTCGCCTACAAAGAGATAGATACATCGGAAAGTACCGATGGTGCATTTGAGTTTGAATTCAAGGTTGCCGAAAAATTGAAGGAGTTTGCGGTTCCTGAGATGTACCTCTTTAAGAAGTGCCCCATCCAAGATAAAACACCTAAAAAGGTGCGTAAAAGAATGGTACGTTGGTCCAACCAAAAGAACGTACCAAACCCAAGGATATTCTTTATATGGAACTTCTTGATGGTATGCCGTTTAATTCGTGGTGGCAAACCAACCCATCTCTTGATGCGATAAAGTCTGTAATCGTACAGGTTTTTGATAATCTCTACCGAATTAACCAAAAATTTCCAGACTTCCGTCACCGCGATTTACATGGAGGTAATGTGATGGTTTCACGGCGAGAGGCGAGTACACTTGGAAAGTTGACCTCGGTCGTAAAGTAATTCGGAACGACCCTGGTGGATCTTTTAGGAGTCGTCTCGGTTCACCTGATATCAAAAAGTATAAGCGTACAAACGCTGGTGTAGAAGCGACTATCATTGATTTTGGTTTATCATACTGGTCCAGGCGTATGCCAAACCCAGAAACGGCTGATGGTGGATATGAGGGTGCGGGTATATACGGACATGGAATAGGTCCAGGTACGATTTACTATGATATTCATAGGTTCTTGTATATCATTTATGTTAAGGTGAGAAATCCTGGAATGCTAAGGAGCGAGCTATTAAAAATTTCATCGAAGAGCTCATACCAAACAAAGAGTTCCTCGAGTTTAACGGAAAATTCACCAGCCAGGGATATCTACTCTCAGATTACCACGTCGCCCTCCGAGCAAACCTTCCCACCTTCAAAACTATTTTGACACACCCATTCTTAACTGGTGAGAAATCACCGAATAGACCAAAGACTCTCGCGAATGCTCTCAAAATGATCGCTCCCAAGCCCAAGCCCAAGCCCAAGACTCCCGTCAAGGTTAAGACACCCAAGGCTAAGACCAAGACTCCCAGCCCCAAACTCTCAACTACGGAAAGAAAGAAGAAGAGGAACAGTGCGATTAAGAGGGCTGCAGCTATATTAGCTAAGCCCAAAACCAAACCGGCACCCCGGAGGAGACCTGGTGTTGTACGTCCCAACCCAGTCCCTGAGATTCAACCGGCCAGTCCAAGCCAACTGCACGAGGTATAAAGAAACTCATGGAAAAACAAGGAAATGTGAAGAATAAGGTTGAAAATGGGAGAAGATTGGGTGAACCAAGGCTCAAAACTAAATGCTCAGAAGGAAGAAATTAAGGCTACCAAGGGTAAGACACCCACACCCGTTCGTCTCAAGGAGAAGTTCTCTTTCGTCAATGTAAAGGGTAAGAAGCGTGAATTTGTCAGGAAGTTTGCATACGATAGGGCTTTGGCTAAGAACAAGGCTGAGAGAGAAAAGACCCCCACACCCAATCGGCTAAGAAGAAGTTCATTTTCACTGACGTAAACGGTAAGAATCGTGAGTATGCGAGACTCATTCCGTATGAGAAGGCTCTGGCTAAGAACAAGGCTGAGAGGAGTCTCCGTGCCAAGATCCGGGCGGCGTGGAAACCCAAACTCACACCCAAGGCCAAGACCCCCACACCCGAGGAGGCCGGGAAGGAGTGGAACAAGAGGTACAAAGAAACGTTTGGAATAACCTTCAAGGAAATACCAAACTACGTCATGCCTCCCGCCGCTCACAACCGCCATATGGGTATGATCAACAATAGGAGGGAGTATGTGAACGATAGGATCAAGGGTAAGACACCCTCTTTTGGATATATTGCAACCACTGCTGAGCGAGCGAAGGAGGCCAAGGCCAAGGCCAAGACCCCACACCCAAGGCTAAGAAGAACGAGTACTGGAGGTCTTTCGTTGACGTAAACGGTAAGAAGCAAGAATTTGAGAGTAAGTCCGCGTATCATGAGGCTAAGCAAAAGAACTTGCAAGCTTACGGTGCCAAGTTCCAGAAAAGATCAATCGTCAGATACAACTTGGACGTGATGCACGGTTCTCGTTCGTTGACGTAAACGGTAAGAAGCGTGAGTATGTGAGAAAGGGTATGTATGAGAAGGCTCTGGCTAAGAATAAGGCTGAGAGGGAAAAGAGGGCACAGCCAACATTTTCGGAAAGGGCTCGGGCTAAGAGGATGGATCGTGGTCAGCCTTTTAACATGAAGACACCTCAAAACGTAAGGAACGCCATAAAAGCTGGTAAGAATATGAAGTTTGTTGGGGGTAGTTTCAAGACGGTCACACCCAAGACTTCCACAGCTAAGAAGGTTGTTAAAAATTATATGAATAAGTTCGTAAATAAACTATCAAATGATGAACGTAATATGCTCAAAAAGAAGGTCTGTGATTAAAGTGTCTGAGTATTATAAATGTTACTCGTCGTTGTACTAATCATTCTAAATGTCTACATTCTCTTAGAGATGGGTAAGAAACCCACTGCTGTGGTCACTTCGAATGAAAAATGGGTTGTTTACGGGACCATGGACTGTGGATGGACTCGTAAGCAATTAGATTTCATGAAAAATTCCGGTAAACAATATGAGTTTATCGATTGCGCTAGTGGTGATTGTGCTGGTATGAGTGGTTTTCCAACCATAATTCACCCAGATGGTAAAAAGTCTGTTGGTTATACCGAAGTTTAACGGTCAAGACCGGAGATCACCCTGATGGAAACCGACAGGATGAAAGCATCGAGCATGCTGTTGATAGGCTTGAGCACGGAGATGTGCTTGACCAGCGAGGTGTTCCATACGAGACGAAGGATGAAGGTGCTGATGAGAATAGACAGCACGAACATGAGAAGCTGATTTACAACATCAGACTTGTTTTCGGACTTGATAAGATTGGCGAACATTTTTACTAGTTACTGATATTTTTTTTTCTGAGTAAAGTATAAGATGCCCAAGACCAAAAATCTTCCGTTAAGTGGGTCAGAACCAAAATTTACAAATCGTCGTTGGGGTTCAAACAAAGGTATACCAAATAACAACTGTTATGCCTACGCCGTTGGGGACTATGAAGCGTACCGGTGGCAAAAATCCATACCAGGTGATCGGTCTGGGTTATCTAATGTAAAACATGATTACACCACCTGTAAAGACCTTCCAAAGCGCGTTATTTCCGACAACCCCAAATCTATATACAAGGTTGATGGGGACAAAAAATGCAAGAAGGGATACTACAAAATCATGATGTTTGTCTCTTCTGGGAGACCTAACACTTATATTCGACAAGGTGATTTCCATTTCTATAAACAACATGGCGTCATTGAATATAAGGTTAAATCGGGTGACACGATTAAGTCGGTAGCTAAATATTTCAAAGTTCCTGAGTCTAGAATCAAGAAGGCTGGGCCATTCAAAGTTGGAAAACGTGTTATTTTTAATGCTAATGTATTTAGTCATAAACGTGGATGGGCAACAGGCCCACTTTTAGGTGATGCTAATGGTAAGGTAATCAAGGATCCACGTACTGCATCTAGAAAGTATACTCAATTGAGTTACGATAAGTATTGTTCATCCTTCTGCGTCAAGGATAGCGGAATCAAAGTCGGCAAGGGTTATCCCAAGGTCTGATAAAATACTGTTTAAATCTAAAACGTCATCAGCATCAAACGAAACGTCAAACATATCTAGTACGGATAGCATAGATTCTTCGTTTAATGAGACGACATTTGAAACTTGTGTATAATTATTATGAATCTTAACTTCCACTTTAAATTGGGAAACATCGAATACTCGTCTACAGGTTGGGCAGGTGTTTTTACCTTGGGATTTCCATCTCTCTAGACAGTGGGAATGAAATACGTGTCCACAACGAATCGGAGGATTGTTCCTCGTCGACTTGACTTCGTTTAGACATATCGCACATGTCGACATTCTAGAGTATGGTGTTAAAGTTTTTCCTGTGATTTAGCTCAGTTAGTAGATCTTGGAGGCATCTACGAGAGGCTTGTCACATGTGTTGCACTTACCCTTTCCTTGTTCATCTTGAATCTGGGTAAGGAGTTCAGGTCCTTGCTTTTGAAGGAGTTGCCTGTAAGAATAGTTGTCCTCGAAAGGAATGCTATTCTGCTTCATCACGTAATTGTTGAAGAGTTGGGCTGAAGTATTGATAGTGAAACAGCGTCCATCGGCCATACCAAGTCGCTGCGACATTTTAATTACTATAGAGCTAGAAATTAATTTGTCTGTTTGTGATCGTTTTTACCCAAGATTTGAATCCCTTATCCTTCAAGTGTTTAATAAATGGATCACATCTGTATCCAAGGAAAATGTCAAAGACATCAGTGTCCTCTGTTCGTGAAACACGAATATCGGGCTTCTCATTGATGTGTTGGTTAATGATATTGTAAGCAAAAGCAATTTCCTTGAGAGTCTCAGCTCCTGTAATGATAATCTTCCCTGTACTGAAGATACTGCAAGTAATCTCCTTCATTTCATGAGCTGGTTTGAACTTGATTTTTACGGCGGAATAGCGATCTGGTTCAAACGAGACTTTGAATATGTCATTGTAATTTTCAAACCAATCAGCCACCTTTATCAAGTTGATGTTGTAGTTGAGAGAGAAGTTAGAATTAATCATAACAACCCTGAAAGAATCAACGGGAACTTTAATTTCCAGATTCAGAAAGACCTTGAAGATGTGAATAAGCTGGGTAATGATGCGCTTGCAATCAAAGAGATCGCAGCACCCCGCAACCTGGACAGAGCCGTTAGGAAAAACCTTAACGGACTTGGTACTGTAGGAATCGTGGTAGGTCAGTGTAACTTGGTTATAGAAAGTGGTAGGTTTAAGTTTCCATTCAAACCCGGGTGTGTTTGAACCACATCGTTTCATCTTATATGTACCAATCTCTTCAAAAATTCTTCGAAGACGTTTGATATTGATATTTTGAACGAAACTGGAAACCATCGTGATAGTTGTGATCTTGATCCATGAGGGTTTCAGATCTTCGGGTAAAGCTTTCCTAAACTCATCAATTGTGAGGAGATAGGAAAATGAGTTATTTGCAATAGTTGAATACATTTGTCCATAAAATAAAGAACACTGGAGTACGACTTAGGTGTTTAAAGAATATATTCTTTATGTGAGTAGATGAGTTCTTTCTTTAAATGTGCAAAACTCGTACATGATGTAGAATCTGATCTCACTTACGTGGAAATCGTGTACGATTCGTACATTCGTGGAAAGGGGTACCAGACATTCACGGATTACATGAACACTGAACCACTGGCGGATTGGCAAGTGTTTGAATCTAAGAAACACACCATTCCTTACCTTAAGTTTTTTGGATATCATGGTTTCAAAGACTGTAGAGGTTAGACAGAGAATGAGTGAATTACTCCTAGATGAAATTATTACAACGAAACGTGATATTAAAACGTATATTCGTCTTACACATGCTACTAAAATTCTAGATCCCAGCTTCCAGCCACCCATTATAAATATGAAAAGTGCTTGGCAGAGAGATTTTATTATCAAGTTTTGTAAAAAACATTTACATCATTCTATTGATGAATGTGTCAAAATAGATCGTTTAGAGTATTTCTTCAACGTCTTACAATTGATACAACAAGAGCTATGAAGATGGTGATGAGAAAGACGCCAAAGTAGGGAATTTGTTCCTCCTTCGCGACACCAACTTTAACCTTCTCGGCTTCGTCGCAATTAAACCCCGTGTCTATGTTCCTTCTAGGATGAATGTTTTTGAACACGGTGGTTGGCTTCTCAGCAGTCTCGCATAATGCGTAGCTGCAATACACACTTTCATCTGCACCAATTATACCCTCCCCTGTGGGAGATTTAGAAAAGTTATCAAAATCCCCAGTCTGTCTTACACTTCCTGGAAGGGAAAAATCGTGTTTGACAAACGGGTTGACGTCATTAATAGCATCTTGGTCATTGAGCATAAACTTACTCATAATTACTATTACTTCAGATTATATTTCTTGTCATTCATTTTGAACCGATGTTCTTCCCACATTTGATCTAGATCAATATTCAACATATGAGCAAGTTGAAAAAGATAACTAAATACATCCCCCATTTCCATCATAACGTCTGTACCCCTATCCTTTTTTAGATTCGTCTTTTTGTACATCTTCTTGTATTGACGAATCGCCGACGCAAGTTCACCAACTTCCTCAGACAGAAGAAGCCAGACTGTGTCTACGGGTGCTCTATCCCATCCCTTTGATTTACATACTCTTTCGGTTTCATTTTTGTAATAGTTAAGACTCATACTTAATTTAGGTACACTTCGTAACTTTAATATAGTTAACTCATAACCCAATTTTTTTGTTATAAGGAAGCTTTTTCCCGACGGTACTCGTATTAACTGGTTGATCCATGAGAGTCCTAGTCGTGTCTATGTCGCTCACATACGCGATGTATTGAGAAACACCTGTTTGGATTTGAGACAGCGCTGTCTCTATGACACGAGCGTTCATCGCCTTGACCTGCTTGTTAACTTCCTTATGGTGGTTACCAGAGTTGTTGATGAAAACTACACGCATGATACCATAAAGATCATCTGGATTCTGATAATCAATGGATATACCAGTACGATCCTTAAACGCCTGACGAATCCCACGCTGAAGGATATTTTTATTGAATTCAGAAAAGAATAATCCGTTCAATGGAGTCTCACACTGCTTGACAGAATTCAGATGAAGATTACTCATTTAATATACACCCCGAAAAAAATTATGTGATAATAGTAAATGCTGAACTACTCGGACTTTAACGAGGCTTACGCCAAAGGTCCAAATTCTGTCGACACAATCCCTTGTAATGCTCCCTCCTGCTTTGTTGGTTCTTATGCTCCAGTCGCGAAGCCTGGTGAGACTGGTCCCTTCTATGTGAACACCTATCTTCTTCAGCCCGACCGTAGAATGGAAACCCTAGGAACAGCTACCGTCCGAAGCGCCGATTTATCTTTAGGAAAGAAGTAAGTTAAAAATAAAATTAGAATGGAAAGTATATGAGGGTAATTAAACGCTCAGGTCGTGTTGAGGATATGAAATTTGACAATGTCACCAACAGGATCAAGAATTTAACGTATGGACTTTCTGAGAATTGCGACTCTTCAAAAGTTGCTCAACAGGTTTTCTCGTCTATGTACGATCAGATCACCGCCCAAGAAATAGATACACTCTCTGCAGAAATATGCGTGGGCATGATTACATCGGACCCGGATTATGAAATTTTGGCCACTCGTATTGTGGCGAGTAACATTCAAAAGGTTTGTCCAAACAACTTTCATCTCGCCATGAGAAAGCTTCTGAAAGCTGGTATTATCACAGAAGAGGTTTCGGAAGTTGCTTTCAAAGTGAAGGATAATATCGACAGTGATAGGGATTTTGACTTTGGATATTTCGGTATCAAGACTCTGGAGAAGAGTTACCTCCAACGCGTTGATGGTAGACTCGTAGAAACACCCCAGTACATGTTTATGCGTGTGGCTATTGGTATTCATGGTAAAGATATTCCAGCTGTCATTGAAACATACGACAAAATGTCCCAAGGTCTCTTCATTCATGCGACTCCCAACACTGTTTAACGCGGGAACTCCCAGACCCCAAATGTCTTCTTGTTTTTTGATCGCAAATAAGGGTGATTCAATCGATGGCATTTACGGGACTCTGACCGAATGTGCTCAAATTTCAAAGTGGGCTGGTGGTATCGGTATGCATATCCACGATATTCGCAGTAATAAGTCCCGTATTAGGGGCACCAATGGTCAATCCGATGGAATTATCCCAATGCTTAGGGTCTTCAACGCCACGGCACGCTACGTCAATCAAGCTGGGAGACGCAAGGGATCTATCGCTGTTTACATAGAACCCTGGCACGCAGATATCTTGGACTTCCTGGAACTTCGTCTCAACCAAGGTGATGAGGAAGCACGTTGCCGAGATCTCTTTTCTGCCCTCTGGATTCCAGATCTTTTCATGAAGAGGGTTGAGGAGAATGGTAACTGGTCACTCTTTTGCCCAGACAAGGCCAAGGGTCTTTCTGATGTCTACGGTAAGGAGTTTGAAGAGCTCTACACTAAATATGAAGAAGAAGGCTTAGCTAACACCACCCTACCTGCTGCTGATTTATGGAAGGCTATTCTCAGATCTCAAACTGAGACTGGAACTCCCTATATGTTGTATAAGGATGCCTGTAACTCAAAGTCGAACCAGAAGAACTTGGGTGTGATTAAGAGTTCTAATCTCTGCACGGAGATTATTGAATATACAGACAAAGATGAGACCTCGGTGTGCAACCTGGCGTCTATCGCACTTCCAAAGTACGTAAACAAGGAAACGAAAACCTTCGATTATGACAAGCTCCACGAAGTTACTAAAGTTGTTACAAAAAATTTGAATCGGGTTATCGATAGAAATTTTTACCCAGTTGAGACTGCAAAACGCTCTAATATGAGACATCGTCCCATTGGTCTAGGTGTACAGGGTCTCGCAGATGTCTTCATCCTATGTGGTCTTCCATTTGACTGTGAAGAGTCTAGAACTATGAATGCTCATATATTTGAGACTATCTATCACGCATCTCTCGAGGCCAGTTCTGAACTCGCAGAGGTAGATGGTTCGTACGAGACATTTGATGGATCTCCAGCATCCCAAGGTATTCTTCAACCAGATATGTGGGAAGGTGAAACAAAATTCAGTGGTCGTTACGACTGGGACGCGATGAGGAGCGAGTTAAGACAAAGGGTCTTAGGAACAGTCTCCTTCTCGCCCCATGCCAACAGCTTCTACCGCTCAAATTTTAGGTAATAACGAGTGTTTCGAACCTTACACGACTAATATCTATTTGCGTCGCACACTTGCTGGTGAATTTGTGGTTGTAAACAATCATCTCGTAAATGCTCTAAAGAACGTGGTCTCTGGTCTAAGGAAATGAAAGACCTCATGGTTAAGGCTGGTGGATCAATTCAAAATATCGTAGACATTCCCGATGATATTAAGACTCTTTACAAAACTGTGTGGGAAATTAGTCAGAAATGTATTATCGATATGGCGGCTGATCGCGGTAGGTTCATTGACCAGATCACAATCGATGAACCTGTTCATGGAAAGTCCCACAATGTCCAAGTTATCTTCGATGCACATGTACGCATGGAAATCTGGTCTTAAGACTGGAATGTATTATCTACGATCCAAGGCTAAGGCTCGACCAATCCAGTTCAGTTTAGAACCAGATTGTGTGGCTTGCTCGGCTTAAAGTTTACATGTGTTGTATGGTTAGAACTGATGGATAAGACAATTGAAAACATTCAGATCAACGAATATAACAATAGAAAAATTGTCATTAGTACAAAGCAGGGAACCCCATTCCGTGTACAACTCCCTCGTATGTATATGCCATTTGGAGTTTCTGGATTTACACCGGAGGTAGGTCAGACAAAGTATAACATTGATTTTGCTGTGAAGGGGTATGACGAGGAAGACAGTTACATGAAGAAGTTTTACGAGTCTCTACGAAAAATTGAGAATATGATCATTGATTCTGTCGTTGAACAGAGTGATGTAATCTTTGGTAAGCCAATGACAAAGGAGGAGCTTCAACCAATGTTCAATTCTAATCTCAAGATGTCTGCTGAACGCGAGCCAAAATTTCGTGTGTGAAGGTTGATACGGATATGGAAGATACTATTAAAGCTACAGTCTACAATTCAGATAAGAACCCCATCAAAGATGAGGTTACAAACGGTCTCTATGCAAGGAATTCTGGTCATGCTATCGTTGAACTCAATAGCGTGTATTTCTTGAATAGGATGTTTGGTTGCACTTGGAAATTATATCAGCTTGTTGTGTATGAACCCCAAAACCTAAAGGGATTTCAGTTTGTTCTACCTAACGCCTAACAGGTAAGACGGGAAGACGCTGACCCCTGGCATTAAGCCTGAAGTTACCTCCACGGGGACCAGCCATCACGGGAAGACCGGCTTGGACACCAATTTGAGCAGCACCAATCTTCTGCGCAGCCCTCGCTTGCGCCTGGTTGAGGGCACCAGTAGCTCTAGTGATCTGGTTAGTCGCGGCACCTACGGCGGCGGACTTAGCCTTGTTAAGTTGTTGTTTGGCGGCAGCCTTAGCCGCACCCTTGATATCAGAAGCTACCTCCTTGGCGGCATTCTTAGCCGCAGCCTTCGCTTGTTTCGCGGCAGCCTTCGCGGCCATTTTTGCCATAGCACCGAAACCCATTTTTATTATATACCCATATTATTATTTAGTTGGCTTGGGCCAAATTAGGTGGGTTACCAGCAACCTGGGAAACTACGTTAGTTCCCATCTGGTTAAGAAACGCAGGAGTTGGTTTGTAGTTGCGACCACTCGAAGTGTTTACATATGTACCTCCATTCGCTCCCTGCATTATCCGACGCCCCTGAGAATCCAGGTAGTTGGTAGGTACATTGGCATTAAACTGAAGACCCCTCGCGATAGCCACCTGCTTCGCCTTCTCGAGGGCTTGGGCCTGGGCCTGTTGAACCATGGCGAGAGCCTGTTCGTGAGACCTCTGAGCCATAGCGTACCCTTGGGATTGGGCCTGCTCAGCTAGAGACTTACCACGAGCGCGAGCCATCGCAGAGTTACCATTTCTAGCATTGTTGTTCTTGGTGTTATTACCACGGTTGTTATTAGGACCCTTGGTTAAACCATTCAGCAACTTGTTACCGTTACCATTGTTGGGTTTCTTGTTACCATTGTTGCCTCGGTTGTTGTTTCTCACGGCAACATTGGGGTTACGTGCGGCATTGTTGGGACCTTGGCCTTGGTTGTTCGAAGCCATTATTACTTTTTACTGACATTTTTATTCAACATCAAAATACGATATATCGTCTGAGCCTCCTTAAGTAATTTACCCTGTATTCTGGTAAAATCCTTAGGGTCCAAACCTAGTCTAATTTTAGCGATTTTCACTGAGTCTTCCCAGCGCTTGAGAGACATTCTTATAGTATATAGACAAAATTTTACTGCATCTTAGCAATCTTCTTCTCGTATTCGACGGTACCACTCTTGGGCTGAAGCTTGAAACCCGACTTCTTGGGCTTGAACACCTTCACCATAGCCTTCTTCCCCTCCTTCTTCATACGAGCGAGGGCAGCCTTGCTCGCCGCCTTGGAAACAACGCGGCCATCCTTCATAATCAGATCCTTCTTGGAGAGACCACCGGGGGTCTTATCAGCGTTACCATGGAAAACTTCCGCACGAGAACCAACAGTCATTTTTATATTAAGCACGGAAAATTTTCTTGATGTCCAGAATTGAAATTTTGGCTGACGTCCTGTTTACAGGAATTTGAGTTTTAACCCGATCATCATTAAGAACCTCTGAACAGACCAAAGATTTATGACCTTGTAAAGCCATCATTTCTTCCTCCACACTGATGAAACGTGAACATTCCTTGTATACCAACTTCTTTACATACACAGACTTGGTTTGACCGGTACGATGACTTCTACCGATCGCCTGAAGTTCAGTTGCTGGGTTCCAAGCTGGTGCCGTAATATAGACACGTGTCGCTTCTTGCAAATTGAGGCCTTGGCCACCACTCTTAATCTGGATGATAAAGACTGCACCGGATTCAATCTTCTTAAATCCATTGATCTGCCTGACCCTTTCCTCCTTTGGAACTGACCCATCAATCCTAAAAACTGGGCAGTCAAGTTGAGACTGAATATAATTCATCTCACCCCTGAACTGACAGAAAATGAGAGACTTCTCAGTTGGGTGTTCTTTCAGTAGTCTGAAGAGGGTCTCCATCTTGTTTGACCGACCCTTCCATTTTGTGGGTACAGTCTCATTCTGTTTGGCAACTCCGTTCAGATACATCTGTGGCCAAATCATGCACTGCCTAGCACGAAGAAGACATTCCAAAATGATCATATTCTTGGAGTTGAGACTTTGAGCGTGTCTGAAAGCCTCTTGGATAGTTTCTTGTGCTTCCAAAAAGACACACTCATAGAGTGACTTTTCCTCTGGCAACATTTCAAGTTCCAGGTTCTCAAAGTAACAAGGTGGAAGCGTCAAACGCTCATTGATCTTGGATAGATCTTCTTTGGTTCTACGGAGGATGTAAATATCTTTGATCTCTTTGGTTCTCCTTGAACAAAGTTTTTGGGAATACCCAAAAATGTACAAAGAGTTACAAAATCCTCCATAGAATTGAAAACTGGTGTACCAGTGACAAGCCACTTGATATCAGTCTTGAGAGTACAGACACTTTTGAACGTCTTAGAAGACTTGTTTCTGATTTCATGTGCTTCGTCAAGAATTACACGATCCCAAAAAAGGCGATGAAGTGGAGTGGCTTCATTCTTCCTAGATGACACCAAAGTGTAGGGTGTAATCGTTACATCCGCGTCACAGTCAATTTTTCGATCTGGTCCATCAAAAACTGCGACTGTCAATTTGGGTGCGAAGCGGTTAATCTCTTCAACCCATTGGGTGATAATAGATTTGGGTACGACGATCAAAGTGCGAGGCTGTGCGTTAGCAAGTATGGTGGAAATCAACTGCACAGTCTTACCCAAACCCATTTCGTCACATAAGAATCCTCCTTTAGGTCCAGATGTTTGAGCTTCCATCTCAAGCATCCATTTTACACCATCTCTTTGATAGGGCGCAAACAGGCGTCCGTTAAATCCTTCAATCTTCATGGAAAAAGTCTTCTTCGGGGTGAGCTTCAATCTCACAAGGTAGTGGTTCAACTTGTTTTTTCTTTCGAGTCTTCTTCAACTTAGGTGGTGGAAGTTCATCTAGGTGTTCTCTAAAATAGAGAACTTTGTCCCAAAATTCTCGCATAACTGGGAGGTAAGTCTTCCACCATTCACGATCACGGGGAACGTTAACCACGTCAAACTCCTCCGGCTTTGGCCAATTGGTAGCTGCGGGTTTGTACTGGATAAAATCCGCTGATTCTAGATCAAGGATCTCCATACAAAGTTGAAGCTGTGGCATGTAATGTTCAGGTACCTCTCCGGGAATGATTGCCCTCTGAGGAGGACATTTGATCTCGACCAATTTTCCAGATTCGGTTACACCGTCAGGACTTCCACCAAGCCAACTTTCAACTGGGTGGGGACAGAGACCGAGTTCATGCACAACCTCCCCGTGTCGTTCTTCATATAAGATACGTGCCTCATCCTCATATAGCTCACCGTGACGAGTGGCTGCATTCCCAGTGAACTTTTCACCAAGGCCACACTTCTTAAGAAGAAGACCTTCAGGTGTTTCGTATTTATTTTTACCTATCGCCGTAGCGGCATCTGAAGCGGTCAACATTTTACCACGGAGAGCAAGCCACTCTTCCGACTTCTGTGCCGCATATTCTCTATCTAACGCTGCTTTAACATTCGGGTGCATATTAGATAGTTAATTTCTATATTTTTTAAGCTGTTCGAAGAATAACTTAGCTGCGTTTTGCTCAGCTTGCTTCTTACTTTTTGCTGCACCTCTACTCATAAATTGACCGTTTACATAGATGTCAATGTAAAAAATCCCCTCGTGATGTCCAGACACGCGATATTCAGGAAGTTGCCAGTTGTTGAGCTGACAATAGCGCATCAGATGATCTTTGAAATTGTCGTCAATCATAATCAGATTCAGATCAATGTATTTGGGGTCATTGTAAATTCTTAGAACAAACTCCTTTGCGTGGAGGAGTCCCAGATCCATGTAGAGAGCCCCGATGAGGGCTTCAAAAACATCCTCCAAAATCTTTGGGTTATTATTCCAACCGTTGCGCATACCCTTTTCGTCCATTACGACCATCTTTTCTAGACCAAGAATTTTGGCTATGTTCGCTAACGTTTCACCACGAACCAACTTCGTACGAGCTTTCGTGAGGAAACCCTCCTGTTTACTTTCATATTGATCAAATAGGAATTTAGTGATAACGAATCCCAGTACAGAGTCACCAATAAATTCTAAAGTTTCAAATGATTCGTTTAGTTGTTCATACTCCTTGAGAGCAGATTTATGTGTAAAAGCCTTTTGGTACAAATCAAGATTTTTGATCTTTGTACCAACAAGTTGTTCGATTTGAGGTTTAGTAACGAAAGTTACCATGATTTATTAGTATATGTTTTTATTTTTTAAGCCTTCTTAACGTAGTGAGGGGAGAGGTACTTCTGGAGGTTAAGGTACGTTACAACAACATCCGCGGGAGGGGCGAGAAGATCGCGAAGCTTATCGTCAAGAATGATCTGGCGACCGTTCTCGGGGTGCTTGAGACCCTTGTCAATGATGTACTTGTTAACGAACTTAGTAACCTCAGAGCGAGAGATGAGCTCAGCTTCGGGAAGTGCCAGGAACTCACGCAACTTAGGTGTAATTTCCTGCTTTCGGTTGAAACCGTTGTTCGCGGCACGAGCCTTAGCCTTCTCACCGGTGGGATCATCCTGGACGCTCTTCACCTTACGAACGAGCTTAACGAGAGACTTGACATCAGCACGGAGAGCGGCAATTTCAGTTTGAATGGTTTCGAGAGACATTATATCTTATCTAGGTGGTTAATCTTTAAGTCAGAGAAGTAGTAGGAAAATACAACCCAAAATTACGGCCAAATACATTAAGACCTTTATCTCCATTTGATTGAGTCCTTTCCAGATTTTTTGGGACGCGGACGTTTGATTATCCTAAATGGTTGCTTAGGTATCTTACCAGGGCATCCACCAGCACAGCAACCCTTTGGGCATGGAATGACATGAGGCCCCTTCCGTACACCACAAAATTGTTCCTTCTTAGGATTTCTCACATCATCATAGGCGTAGCACCTACATTCTTCGATCACGTTGCAGACCATATTATTATATCCCAATATATTAATGGACGAGAAAAGTTACTCGAAGAGTACCATTGAAAAGTTTGTAAATGAAAATTTACTTTTCAAAGATGCAAAGTTGAAAAAATATTTCGACAGGAACGAACAGAGAGATCTGGGGAAATTCCGACAGCGTCTGCGTGACAAATTTTCTGAAAAAGTTTGGAGAAAATGGTTTACGTATTGGTAACAGACTCCATTCGAGACATAATTCTTGACACCATTGGAAATCTTACCCAAAGTCTCAAATCCTCTGGTGATCTCATTGTGAGTGGTGGTGAGGCGTTTAATTATTATGTAGATTTCAATGACCGTATAGTCACTACAGATATTGACGCGAAGTTTGTTCCTTTCATGAAAACAAATACCAAGTACTTTGGTAAACTTCAAGCTCTCAAACTACTCTTGTGGGATATGTTGGGTAAACATGCGAAAAATCTCAACGTACGAATCAAAAAGCGTATTATGTCATTCCAAGAAAAGCATAGTAAATTGTTCAAGTTCATGGGTATTGGATTTAGTAAAACTGGTCCATACGTAACTAGACGGTACACTTTGATTAAGAAGAAGAAGGTGGATCTACAAATAAACCTTCCAAAAGTGATGTGTTTATAGATGTAGAGCTGTTCGCATTGGATTTGAATATACGTTTCTTTTCACCAGCGACTGGTAGAATTCAAGAACAGAATATAGGTGGTATTCTAGACATACCTTTCATGCGACCAAACGAGTTTGGGTATGAAGTTGCCCAGACTAAGCGTAAGGGTATTATTTACAGAGACGCACTCACAGGTAAGATGATCAATAACCAAAAGCTCTACATCGCTAGTAAAGAATTCCTGATTGAAGATATTTACCTGATGCAGAAGTTAAGATTGAGACCAGAAAAGAAGGGTAAAGATCGCCTTCGTTTAATAAGACTCGCTAGAATATTTGATAAGAGAGTTACCGCTGCAGATTCCATGGAGTCAGCATTCAAGAAGGTTCGTGGTAAGATAGTAACTAAAACGACAACCTCTGTGGCAAAACATAGGAATGTGAATGTTCGAAAAGCGAAAAAGGTGGATCCACGTAAGTACTCCAAATTCACTACAGAACCTTCAAAGGAGCGCTTATCTAAACAACTTGTTCATGGTCTAAAACCGGTAAACAATAAGATGAATGTGGAAGGTTTCGAGAAGACACATGGTAATAAACGTTTTAATTTGAAGAACCTAAAATGGAAGAATAACAAAAATAACGCTTACGTTAAAAATGAATTTCCATTAAGACCTATCCAGGCCAAGACCTTACCAAAAAATATCAATACTTCCAAGACGTTGTATGGTTACAAGGCCAACCGAGACAATTGGATAAACAAACGAGTTTTAAATGACGCTGCCGCTATACCTTTTATTGGGTTAAAGAAGTGAAACATAATTATACCATAATGTTTTATAACGCTCCAGCCAGAGGCGACGATGGCCTTTACTTTGTTAAGGCTTGCAACGACGAAAAGCGCAAATGCCTCGTTCAACTGAATGGTGTGACCGTATCTGAAGTCTCAGGGGAAATGATTTTTGATCTGAATTCCGAGGTAAATACCAAAAAAGGTAACCGACATCGAAAATATGAACCTTTCCGCCGCACACGAGAACTGTGTTGAATGGTTTGGTAAGCAGCTTTCTGAGCGTGTTATCAACGGCGCCCACAGCAGCGTTATGAATGGTGGACAGATGACCGTAGACGTCATAACCGAACCACCCATCCGTGTTTTCAATACCAACAAGGAACCTGTTGAGTTTGAGAATGTCCAGCCCGAAAAGACTTGTGATGTACTTGTTGAGTTCGCAGGTTTATGGTTCGCCAAAAAGGCTTTCGGTGGACATTGGAATGTTGTCCAGGTTCGCCTTCACGATGATCCAGTCAAGGATGAACCAGTAACCGATGTTTACCCAGACGAGTACGCATTTGTCGATGAGCCTGAGCCTGAGCCCGAGCCCGAGCCTGAGCCCGAGCCTGAGCCCGAAATTGTTCCTGAACCAGAATCTGAAATTCCAGTGGAACCTCAGAAGGTAATCAAAGAACGAATTGACATTCTGACCAAATAAAAAAAATTTGTTAACTATATATAAACTATGATGAAGGGTCGCACTCAGCAAATTTTGATGCTTGTTGCCATCGCTGTTGTGATCTACCTCTTGTGTGTCATGAACAAGTCCTCCAACTATTCCATCACCGAGAAGGAGTACAGTGTGTTCGGCTCCAGCGCCACCACTGGTCCTTCCACCGCCACTACCGGTATGCAGAAGGGTACTGGTCTTGCGTCCTCCCTTCTCCCCCGCGAGGTGGCTTCTAAGGAGGACTTTGGTCAGTTTGCCCCAGAAGATGTTCTCAAGGGTCAGAACTTCCTCGAGCCCCGTGCTCAGGTTGGCTACCCCGAGACCATCGGTGGTGCTCTCAGAAACGCTAACCAGCAGATCAGGGCTGATCCCCCCAACCCCAAGTCGCCCTTCGTCTGGAACAATTCCACTATTACTCCCGACACCATGCAACGTGGTTTGTGCGCTTAAAGATTTGAAAAGAATAACATTTAAATGACCTCTGTACCAAACGAACTGAGTGAGAGCGTTTCTAAGCTCGTAGAACTTACTAAGCAATTGTCTGAAGCAAAATCTGATATCAAGGTCCTTAACCAGGAAGAGAAGCGGCTAAAGGAGAGTGTTAAGAAACATATGGTAGATCAGGGTATTGATACAATTAACCTTCGGAAGGGAAGATCAGTATTCGTAAAAGTGTGCGAAAGGCTGGTATCAATAAGGATGCTGTGAAGGAGGGACTTAGCAAATTTTTCAGTGGTGATGAAGCTAAAGTTGAAGGAGCTTTAAATGCAATTCAAGATAACCTTAAAGTAAAAGAATCAACCTCTCTTTCCTAACAGGTATAAAAGATAAGCCCGTAAAAGAAGATAAGTAAACATACACAATGGTTTGGAGCCAATACGTCGACGAAGCTACCATCGGGTTTGATGCCCACGACAGCGACGACGATGATTTTAATCACGAAAACACTCCTCTGAATATCGAAGACTGGGAAGTCCAATACTCAGATGAATTGCACATGATGTGGAACAAGATTGATACTCTCTTGTATGACGCACATATCACACACTCAGGGAAGTTTTGCGACTTTGTTGAATTCTGTTTCATGGAACATGATCCTATTCAGGAAAGAGTCACTTGGGAATATCCGGATCAGACCAGATGGTATGAAGAACGTCTGGCTCACATTTGGAAACACGTAAGGCGTACGGTGAATGATAACGGTATCCATGAAGATATGATGAGGGCGCCACTTTTAACGATTTCCTAGATTACGCTAAAAATTATATGTGTGTATTGTAAATGTTACCTGATATTACTACTCAGAAAGTTGCAGTACCTGCGGCGCTTTTTCTCGCGCTGAGCCCCGGTATGGTGGTTACTACCGACGGCTCAAAACTGTCTTACATGAACCGAAAAACAGATCAAATGTCCGTTTTCTTTCATGCCCTCGTGTTCTTCCTCGTTTACAGCACAGTAGCCAAGGTTATGGGTTTAGTTCTCACACAAACAGATCTTCTCGTGACCACTTCTCTATTCCTTCTTCTCAGTCCAGGTCTTCTTTTGAGCCTCCCACCAGGTTCCAAGGGGGTCTACATGTCGGGGGAGACCAGTGTAGAATCAGTAATGATTCATGCGATAGTTTTTGCCGTTATTTTCGCGCTTTTACGTCGGCAATTTCCTCAATTCTACTAAGTAGGAAGATGAAGTATCTAGTCTTGGGACCGGCGTCTATGGCTATATTTTCTCTTATAGGATGCCTGAAAGCTCGTGAATCTCAATTGGCTGATGTGGAAGAGATTTCGGGATCTTCGGCGGGTGCAATTTTGGCTTTGTTCCTGGCGTTGGGGATGTCTGTAGATGAAATTTTGAAATATCCCTCGATCTAGATATCCCGAATTTTGTCAAGATACGTTTGGGTTCGTTTTTCAGTAAATTTGGTTTTGTATCAATGTCTCCAATTCGTAAGAAGTTAGTTGAAATATGTGGATGTGATCCCACATTTGGGGAGTTAGATATGAAAATATACATATCAGCATTTTGTCTAAATACCAATGAAACTGAGTATTTCTCACGAGATACACATCCAGATATGAAGGTTATTGATGCAGTGTGTATGTCTATGGCAGTACCTCTCATATTTGCATGTGGAAACTATAATGGTAAGACATACGTGGATGGTGGAACACAAGAACAATACCCAATCAATCCATTTTTAGATAAGAAACCACATGAAGTGTCGTGTATGAAAATTAAGATGGATCGCATATATCAGGAAAGCATTGAAACACCCAAGCAATATGTTGAGTGTTTAGTTCGTTCATCACTTAAAAACAGAATAGAATACAATATACCAGTAGAAGTTATAGACATAAATGTCCGTGACACAAACGTGTTTAATTTTAACATGTCCTACGAAGAAAAAGTAAAATTGTACAATATAGGGTTCATATCTCCTTAGTACTTTTTTTGTTAGTTTAATATAAATGACGGAGGCGTGTGATCCAGACGCTGACATCGAGACCCTCAGAAAAGCAATCAAGATGCAAACTGGGGAAGAACTTAAACTCACAAGGAAAGAGATGTGTGACGCATACAATAATATTAGTGGTGGAAAGTTACCTTTACCCCCACTTGTTATGACTGCCGATCGGACGTATTTAGTCGATCGCGCATCTCCCTTAAAACATTTAGATTACGAGCTACTTTTTGATTCTACCACGAAGCGTAATGATCTCAAAAGAATTGCACGTAAGGTTGGTCTCACATCTCAAATTGAGCAAAAGACCAAAAAGCAGTTAGTTGATGCGATATCGAAACGCCTCAGATATATGAAGATTCGTGAGCCTATCAAGATCGTATCAAAACGTCTCATAACCAAGAACGTTTCTAATGCGGGTAACAATGCAGCAGTGAACAACACAGCAGTGCGTAACAACACAGCGGTGAACAACACAGCAGCCAACAACCGTAGAAATTTCAACAATAATTCTGCTTTTAACAACACCGAGAACCGAAACTCGAACTTCAATAACTTTAATGCCAATAAGAAGAATGGCTTCAACAACAACAACAACCGTGGTAACAACAACAATTCGGTGAATCTTTCGGGTAACAAGAATGGCCTGAAATTCAAGACGAATCAAAACACTGGTACCACCTCTTTGAATTTCCCAAATAAGCTGAAATTTAAACCATCGTTTGTTGCTTCTGAGACTCAAACGAATGCTAGTACCAGTACCAACTCTGGGAGTCAAATGAGCTTTAACAAGATCATCACTCCAACTCAGAATAAGAAGCCTGCTTTCTTAACTGCTAGCACTTCTACTGGTACCAACGCGGGTCCTCCCCCAACTCAGTTTAGCAATGGTTTCAAGAAGAAGCCTTCTTTCCTTGCTGGTGGTCCCGCCGCCCCAGGTAGAAATGCGATGAAGGGTAAGCAATCTTCGTTTGCGAACAAGATGGCGACAAAATCCGCCAATGCTGCCGCCGCTAAGGCAGCCGCTGCTAACGGTCCCAAGAAACCTGGTATGTTCAACTGGATGTTTAAGAAGAAGAACGCAGCTGCCGCTGGTGCTGCCGGTGCCGCTGCTGGTGCCGCTGCTGGTGCCGCCGCTGCCAATGGTCCTAAGAAGTGTGGAATGATGAACCGAATGATGGGTAGGTGCAAGAAAATGCCGCTACTACCAATGCTGGTACAAACGCACCCATAATGGCTAATGCGGGTATAGGTGGAAACACTCTTCCTCCTAATAAGGTCAACTCTGGAACTGGCAACAACAAGGTCAACGCTGGAACTGGTAACAACAAGGTCAACGCTGGAACTGGTAACAACAGGGTCAACGCTGGAACTGGTAACAATAAGGATGTTAATATCGTAGCCAATCAGATTCTCACAGAGATTAACAAAGATGTGAATAAAGCTGTAGTAGCTGGGGTTAACAACAAGGTTAACAACAAAGTTAACGACCGAAAACTTGCTATAAATATAACTGATAGCAGAAATGGTATTCTTAATCAACTTTTGAAAAAGGATATCACTAATTCTATCAATAGGAGTAATGCGAAGACTAATAATTCTGTAAACACTAAGAACAACACCAAGAACAACGCTAATAGCAATACCAAGAACAACACTAAGAACTTAAGTACTAACAATAAAGCGGTTGTACGAAGTGTAACCAATGGTATTATCAATCACATTCTCAATAGAGATGTTAAAAATTCCATTCAAAAATATACACCAAAACCCCCTAATAGGTCATTGAGTAATACTAATCGTGCACCAAGGGCTGCGTACAAGAAACCAAATAACAATAAAAATGCGGATGTGGAGTATGTGGCCAATCAGATTCTTAAAAACTTCAAAATGATGTCGCCAAGGAAATTAGATTAGGGGGGCGTGCTGCTGAGCCTATTTACAACAATAGTTCTAATTCTAATAATAACAACAACAAAAATAAAAAGTCTACAGAATAATCCCTTATTTGAACCAAACATGCAAAATAACCCTCTGTACTCTAACAACAACAAGTCCAATAACAACAAGCCCAATAACAACAAGTCCAATAACAACAAGCCCAACAACAACAAGCCCAATAACAAGCCCAATAACAACAAGAACAGCTTCAATGGAGGTCCTCGGTTAGGTGCCAACAACAACAACGTGTCCTTCCCCCCATCTAAGAATGTCGTAAATGTGAATAATGTTAAGGTGAATATCAACAATGTACCCAAGGAAGTTGAGCAACAAGAGAACAATGTACGTAACATTATCAAGAACATGAACTCTGAGAGGGACAAGCTCAAGAATAAGATCACCAAGGAACTGAATCTTATACCCAATAACAATGGTGTATTCCAAGAACGTACCGGATTTACCAAGGGTAGAATCGGTCTTTGGGCCCGTGAATTAAGAGCTGCGGAGACGATCGAAGATCTCAAGAAGATTGAAAATAAGCTCAATGCGAAGGTGGTACTTCGTAAAAATATTGAGAACAAGTATACCAAGGCTGGTCTCACCAAGGTTGAGAAGATGAATCACCGGAGGAAGGTTGTGAAACTATTGAACAACGTGAATAAGAGGAGGGAGGAGATTGAGATGCAGGTCAAGAACAAAAAGAACAATAGCAACAACAACAAAAACTCGGTTATTTCTAACTACAACTCCAACGCTAACAACAACCCCAATAGGGCTAAGAAGATGAAGTACAAATCCCGCGAGAACTTCGTGGAGGCCAAGAAGGTTGAGTTGAGGGAGTTGGCTAAAAAGACTAGCACGAACTTCGGTAGAAATATAGATCGCATGCAGACGAGGCAAAATGTGTTCAAGCTTCGTGGTAGGATCAAAGGTGCGATTAAAAGAGATGAAGGCCTAAGTAAACTAGCCAATAACAAAAAGTAGATAAAAAATGAATCACCCCGACGACGATTGCACCGTGATTACCGACATGCCTCTCAGCGACGAGGTTGTCGATTTCATCCAACAAGGTCTTCACCGGGATATGACTGATAAAGATATTGTGGAATGGTGTGATGATAATCTCGATGATCTTGCTTCAATTTATGAAAAGTACCGAGATACATACTTGTCATATGGGCAAGCAGAGATGACTCTCTTTTTCACTCAAACTATTTATGGACGAGATGACGCGATGGAGTTGCTTAGTAGTTTTGTAGATTGTCAATAATCAGTTAAAGATATAAACTTCCTTTAAGTTAATGGCTATATGCGACGTGTGTTGTGAAAAGATTAACAAGATAAATCACAAAAAAGTTGATTGCCCTTTTTGTGATTTAACTAGTTGCCGTTCTTGTTCCCAAAAGTATATTCTCTCAAGCATAGAAGATCCTCATTGTATGGGATGTAAAACTCTATGGAATCGTGAATTTGTAGATTCTTTCTGTACCAAGTATTTTAGGCGTACAGAACTCAGGCGTCATCGTGAAAATGTATTATTTGAACGAGAAAAGGCTCTAATGCCCCAAAGTCAAAAAGAAGTGGAAAGAGTGATAGCTATCAGAAAATTACGTAAAGAGGCTAGACGTTTACGTAATTCATTAATTGAACTCTATCAAAGAAATCAGATATCTTTCCCAGTCACGAATGAAGATTTACAAAATCACCCAGCTATATTAGAGTTTCACCGTGATCTAGAGGCTATCTATATACAATTAGAACGATTAAGAAATTCAACAGATGCGTTTCATAATGAACCAACTAAATTCATACGTAAATGTCCACATGAAGAATGTAAAGGGTTCTTAAACGAAGAATATTTCTGTGGTCTATGCAGTAATAGATTTTGTCGTGATTGTAACGAATTGTTAACTGATGATCATAAATGTAATCCAGAAACAGTAAAAACTATGAAGCTTCTAAATAAAGACAGTAAATCCTGTCCAAAATGTGGTACTGTTATACATAAAACGAGTGGTTGTGCTCAGATGTGGTGCCCAGATTGCCATACAGCATTTGACTGGCGTACAGGTGAGATTGTAACTGGACGTATCCATAATCCACATTACATAGAATTTAAACGAAAAGGTGGAACATCTAGGGAACACGGTGACATTCCTTGTGGTGGCATACCCACGTACCGTGAGTTAAGAGAGGTTGGTTCATCTAATGATATAATGAATTTAGCCTCGTATATATTCTTTGCGGAACGTGAAAATATGTACATAGACGTAGAACCTGTAAATAATCTAAGTCTCAGAGTGTCTTACATGTTAAATGAACTAGATGAGAAAGATTTTAAGATCTTCTTACAAAGACAGGAAAAGTTCAAAGACAAAATGAGAGATCTATCAAACATATATGAGATGTTGACTCATTCTGGTGGTGACCTTCTTAGACAATTCATTATTGATCCAGAACGTGAAACTGAAATCATTGATATGATAAAGAAGTTATTTTCGTATGCGAATGAAGTTTTCACTAATATTCGTACAAGATACAACTGTGTAACACCAAAAACTTTTATCTGTAAATATTAAGATGAAGGGTAAATTAATTGTGGTCGCACTTATTTTACTCATTCTATACTTGTTACCAAGTTATCCAGAACCCATAGTAATGAGAAACTTTTTATCCGAGTCGGAAAGACGTCATATCATAAGTGAAGCTACAAATAAACTTGAAACGTCTACAATCTCACACAACAAAATGGTAGACGAGAACATTCGTAAGAGTGAAACTGCGTGGTTAGATAAAGATGATAAAGTCGTCCGTAACGTGATAAACAGATGTTTGAAACACACAGATAGACCTATAACCAATTGTGAAAAGTTACAAGTTCTCAAATATAAATCGGGTGGTCATTACAAACCACATCAAGACGCATTCAAAGGTGATGATAATATGAGGGTACACACTTTCATCATAGCACTAAATGATGGATATAGAGGTGGTGAAACAACATTTCCAAATCTCAACAAATCCTATAAACTTAATGCTGGAGATGTACTCTTTTTTGATACATTAGATAACTATAATTTCATAACATCCAAAGCTTTACATGGTGGGAAACCTGTAGAGTCTGGTGATAAATGGATTTGTAATTTATGGGTGAGAAAATACCCCTATTCTATATAAACTGTTTCTTCGTTTTACCGTCATATGGATTTACTAAACCTGAATTAATCATGATATCATTTACCGATGTTGGATCTATTATATCACATGACGGTTTAGTTTTGAATACATTAACTAGGGTTCTGCCATATTTATCATTCGCGTAGCACTCGATCCACACCCACCCATTGACTTTATTTCTACACATGAATGGATTCCACCATTGATGTGGTGCAGAAGAATCAAAACCCAACTCCTCCTTGAACATCTCTCGCGCTAGAATAGCATCTTGTATATATTGATCTCTATTATCAATTATCAGTCGTGGTTTCATCTCAGGGGCGTCATATCCAAGAGTTCTAAAGATGAATTTTCTGACCCGCCCATCAAGAATGATACACGCCTTGAAAGTATCACCGTCATATACACTGGTTATTCTTGCGTAACCCCTATAGTTATTTAGACTGAAAACTGGAATAGAATCATCCACTTTAGAGAGTCGTCTCTTAGTCAAACAGTCAAACATCTTAACAGACCATCTTATTAATTCTTTAAACTTCTAAGATTTTCTCCACGAGTCCAAGATTTCTGAATATATCTCAGATTGTGACCACGGTACCACAATTTTTCACCAGTAACGCGAACAGGTGCTTTCCTAACCACCTTTTTGCTGAAAATTCTAAAGAACGAAGTAAAACTCATTTATACGTTTTATCTTCTTCTTCTTTAATTTTGTTTTCATTCTTCTCCGTTTACGATTACGGCGTTTTTTCGTTTTATGATAGTTTCTTCAACCTTTACCACCATGTATAAACGAGGTCTGATTTTAAACGGAAATTTTATTTTTAACCGTCGTCTACATAGCATACTTGTGTATATATATCAAAACTTTAATATGTTGCTTATTACAGATGAGTTCATACCTTGATTTACCGACATATATCTATGGTAACATGACACCAGAGGAAAAGAAGACGTACTTATGGATAACATCAAAGAACCAACTGTAATACGTGGATTGTATCAACCTACAGCGATCAAGATGAACACTAATCAAATAGTCGGTATGTTTGGAAATATTTCTTTACCTGTAGAAATTTATGATACACACGAAACAGAAACCACCTCAGCAGATATGGGTAAAAGCACTCTACCAAAACTATTTAAACATTGGAAACAGGATCTATCACCTCGTTTGTATTGTGCAGAAGTTGATCTATTTGAACAGAGAATACCAAAAAAGCTACTAGAAGCATTAAGAAATCCAAATACCGAACCTAAAGAGGTTGAGGCGCTTATGTTGTATTTGGGAAAAGATCATGCGAGTGGTTTACATCTACATGTGAATTCAGATTTTGTACTAAACCAGTTATTTGGAAGTAAAACGGTTTATATTTTTAACAATTATGATAACCCGAATATCCATAAAAAATAGCACCTTTCACATGGGTAAATCTAATTTTGCTAAGGAGGATTTCTTTCAATTAGACCATAGCAAAATGAAAATATATAAAGTAACTCTTCAACCTGGTGACAGTCTCATGATTCCACCGTGGTCATGGCATGCTACACAAGGGCACGGTATCAACATGTCTCTCACTCAAATTTTTAATCGAAGTGATCTTACATATTTACTAGCCAACCCAAATATGATATTAGATTACGTGTTTGAAGATCAAATCATACTCTTTTCCATTTTAATCATTATTTTCGTAATTTATTATGTACGAAGACGAAAACGTTAAATTGTGACTTCACCACGCTCAATAAGCTTCTTACGATTTTCAAGATGAAGTCCTTCGACGAGAGCCTTATTCTCAGCTCCATATGGAACCGCGTATCCCTCATCAACTAGCCACTTGTTCACATTAGTCCACGCACCATCTTCACACACCCATACTTCAGCTAATACACGTCCAAACTTACCCCTGGAATCAGCCTCTGGGCATCTGAGCTCGATCTCCACGTCATCCTTCTCAGATGCGACAGCCTTGAGACACCATTCCTTTAGCTTCTTCTTGGATAGAAGACCGAACTTCTTCTCTTCGAGGTCACGGGTTCTGGACTCTGGTGTGTCAATCCCTAGAAGGCGAACACGCTGCTTTGTGCATACGTCAAAACCTAGATCAATATTTACATCAATTGTGTCACCATCGACAACCTCTCAAGGGAAGAGACCCGGTACTTGAAATTACAAGCTTCAACGTTATAGGGCATCCTATAATTATATATGGACTTAAAACTTTAATACCCTCATATATTAAATGAAATGTGTAGCCACCTTCTCTGAAAACAGTCTTTACAAGATTAAACTAGCAAAGACTCGACGGAATGTCCTTGAGGATATGTATCAGAGACCAAGTATCGTAGAGGTGAGACCAATTAGGGAGAATCTGAGACTTCGTTTTCGTTTTACTGAAGCGATAAAAGAAGCACAGGAAATTTGTAAGATTGACAAGGACTCATCCGAATGTCATTGGGCTTGGTATGAAGTGGATGAATTAGAAGATGCTATACTACGTCTATATCCCGATAGACAGTAACAATTGGGGGATCATCATACCCATAATAACGAATTGATACTCCAAAAAGTTTCATCATTTCTGGGTCGATGTACTCATTAATTTCTCTTTTCCAGTTTTTTACAGTGGTTTGAAAATATTCAATTCCATTATCGGAAAATACACAAATACGCATGAACGGTTTACTGCGTACCTTTCTCATATATTCGTGTACAGCCTCAGGTAAAGGTGATGCTCTCATGTACGCTGATTTAAGGATATTAATAACGTAATATCCATGTGAATCACAAATTATATTGACTTGCATTTCAGGAAACCCTTTGATATATGCATCAAAATCCGCATTACTGGGGAGAGTTGCGAATATTGGTGTATTCTGACATACAGTTCCATCATGATGACCGATACCTGGGTGTGTATGAAATGACATTTCAGAATACCAAACCTCGTCAATTTCAGGACCTTCTACACGGTTTCGTTTTTTTGATGTAACAATAGTTGGTTTACTAAACTTGAAATTTTTGTACTCAATATTCCCGCAAATTCCCATTGTTTGACAGAAGATAACTTACTCACTTCTTTCAAATCGTGAACCACTTCACGAGAAAGTTTTATTCTCTTCTTTCTTATCGCCATATTTGGGCGCATGAGTCTAAATTTCATTGACACTACCTGTTATACACTGAGACTTTATCGCGTTTTGTTTTTAACTACAACTAAACTCTTAATTTCGGGGGAAATTTAAGAAGTATTTTCTTCTGGCGGTAGAGTCCTGTGCCGCAAAACGAGTTATCCCATTGATGTTTTCTCCAGCTATGAGGGCGCGGATGTAGTCCATGAAAGTAACGTAGAAGGTTGTGCAGACACCCCGGTTGTTATCCGCTTGTAAGTTGGGACCATTGTAATATCTAACCGCGAAGTTTGAACCCCATAAATCTTAATGATTGGTACTACTTTTTGACGCATAGTTGTACCCCAAATGGAACCCCTAGAAGCTTGACCATGGGGGTCAAATACCCACATCCTAAATTCATTCGTATGAACACCGGGATCAACTAAGACACTAATTGCGTGTGCCTTGTCCACATCCCGTATACCAACCATGAAGAAGTGAACTTGCTTACCCACGGAAATTCTAGAAGATGTGTTTGCCGCGCCACGTCTGTTCAATATTTTGGATATATTCTTCAATATACCGTGTTGATCGGTGGCAATGGTGTAGTCTAGGAAGGCTGAAACTACATTCGCGTTGTCAAATCTTTCTTGTGCTCTTTGCATATACCGTGGAATACCCGCATATCCACACCCCATACCTCCACCACCAATGTTTATATTGGGTAGATTGACTTGTCTCTTCCTGTAAGCTCGTGTTTGGTTATTGTTGCTGTTGCTGTTGCTGTTAGCACTTTTACGCTTCTTCTTACGGACGGGTGCCGCATTACCCATGATGACATTTCCATTGTTATTTTTGTTCGTCATATTGAGTTTATTTATCCGTGTTGTAATATTGTTAAGATTGATTGCTTGAATATTTTTCAGTAATTGATTAGCTTCGTTCGCCAATCTCTTAGTCTTTTCTTCCTTGTATTTTGGAATCTTAGACTTGTTGAGTTCTTTCCAAGCCTTTTGAATTTTCTTGGCGGCTGTCTGGTGACGCTCGGACGTGATGGGGGTATTTTTCAACCTCTTCAATGCTCGCTCCAACTTGAAACGCCCTGTATTCAACGCAGCCTTACGACTTACATTACGTAAGTTGCGTTTCATCTTCTCCAATTGTTGTTGTTGCTCTGAGACATCTTAACATATATAGAGAAAATTAAACATTTCTTTATAGATGACGTCTATAAATATAGAAGATATGATGAAGGAGATATATTCTGAACTGGGTCCTGGTTACAGTGAGAGAGTATATCACAATGCTGCTGAAGTGTATCTAAGGGAGAAAAGAGTTCCATATGAATCTGAGAGACATATATTGGTCAGGTTTAGGGGTCATGTAGTTGGACAATTGAGAGCTGATATTATCATAGATGACACTACAATAGTAGAACTAAAAGCTATTAGGGCTCTGACTGATGGGATGGAGTTACAAGCTCAAAAATATCTTGACTTGACAGGACTGAGGACGGCGTATCTGGTGAACTTCCCTCTTCAACCGGGTCGGGAGGTTGAGGTTCGAAAGATTGAAGTAAAGTCATCAGAGGGAGAACTTTCCAAAGCGTTTGATAAAATGTACGAGCATCATCGTAATGTGTCTGCGGATTTAACACAGCTCCTTCCAGCAGTTCGTGCACCAATTTTAGATGATGTTTAGCTTGATCTACACAGTGTTGAACCGCTGGATCTTCATAGGTCCGATCTAGGTAAGAAAGTACACGTGGACGTGCATTTTCAAATTCATAAAGTGCGAACAGGAGTTGTTCGTCGTTGGATGTCATTGTTTATGTTTATAATTTATCCTTTAATCCTGGACTTAAGTGCGAAAAAGATAATCCAAGCCATAAGAACATCAACACTATAGTGTGCCCTCGTAGAAATTGTTGTGAGGGATGAAAGTATGGGGTAAATGGGGAACATACCATTCTTCAAGAAGTACGAAGTGACTATGTTGAAGGTGGTGTGCCCAGAGAACATGTAATCGTTACAGTTGGAAAGTGGGCTACCCTCATTACACGGTTTAGACTTTGCACGAGGGAATTGGGTCACCATATTTGAGAGAGCCCTCATGAAATACATAGTTGTCAAGAAGGATATGTACCCATTTTGGTTAATCCTGTTCCAATTAAGAACCAAAAGAACAAGTGGTACAATCAACGTCACATCATGAAGGAATTCATACTTGGTAAGATCAGGTAACACATCAAATCCAACATCTCTAATTTTTCCACCAAAACCCTCACCCCGTACCCTAGATATGAATCTCCCAACAAGAGTGTTTAACAAAAGTGCTAATCCTAAGAGTAACCACATTAATATATTTCAATATTATTTTTTCGAAAAATCTTTTTTAGAAGATAAAGATCTTTTTCTACATCAACTTTTTCTTAACCCAATCCCTGTCCTCTTTGAAAATTTTGGAAAGTTTCGGATCCTTGTTTTTGAAAAGAATCACGAGTGCATGAAGTCTTCGAAATAAACGTAATGGTGATTCACCTGAACGGAAAACCCGCATCAACGCACGATGTCTAGAAAGTTTGGTCTTTTTCTTGACATCTACGTATCCATGTTGACTGAGATACCCATTGGTACTGAGCATAAAAATGACTGCCATCTACTATATTGTGGGAATAAATTCCCACTTGAGGTCATGGCAGATCTTCTTCCATATGACATCTTGTTGATAAAGTTTCTCTTTGATTTGAGGAGGGGGAAGTACTGTAAGTATTCATCTTCGGAAAGAAGTTCACAGAACTTGTAGAGTACATATGAGTAACTCAAAAGTTTTTCGTTCAGTTGGGCAATTATCATCAAATGGTCGTTGGATATCCTTGAACATTAAACGTAGGCACTCCTCCAACTCCGATGGCATATTTGGAGGTTTAATTCCATTAAGTATATTGGCTATGAAAGGTACATGCTCATAGTATTTATTGAGACGAAGCTTCTTGAGAGACCTCGTATTTTGCATGGGTAATATCCTCTAGATTTTGATTTTCATCTTTTGAGTTCTGATCTAAGTTGTTCCATAACCTCTGGTGGTATAGTCGTTGTTTCTTGTGCTTGAAATTGTGACAGCCATTCATTAAAGTGATTTCTCTCTTGTATGAATAGTTTACAATCTTCTCAGATGTCTCTTGCTCTTCACGATATGTAAGTTCTTCGTTTATATGGGCTGCAACAACTCTACCACAACCATCACATATCAAATCACTTGTATTTTGAACGAGAATGATATTACTATATTCACAGTGTGAACACATCTCAATCGTTCTCTCCACTGGTCTAGATATATTCTTATTCTCCACTTCAACTAGATAATCAGTGAAAATATCTTTTCTAGCTAAACCAACAGTTTCTTTTAGGTTAAATACATTATCTGTATGTGTCGTTTCCGTCTCACCAGTCATATGTCTTTCAATAAAGGGCATACACTTTATCATGTAATCAGACATTTCTCTTTCATAATTAGATTTATTTATTGGATCATTCTTAATAAGCTCAGTCCATTCTTCCACCTTGTTGTTATATCTACTTAAAAAATTACCTTCCATTCTTATATAAGGATGTTGGTCAAACTTTTAAGTAACCTTTACTTCTTTTATAAAAAACTTGTTACTCCAAATGATTACAGTATCGTGTCAGAAGAAATTGAATATACAATAAACACTGACATGAAGTATTTAGTGGAGGATGAGTTTTGGGAAAAGGAAAGTAAGGATTGGGATGGTATATTGGATAACTTCTACGTAGATGTCACAGGCGAAGATTTTAGAAATACAACGATACCCCAAAACGTTGAGCACATCATTCTACGAATTAAGTATTATTTCAACGGTAAGTATACAGCTGTATCTAATGACATCAACTTTACACCAGGTGAAGAAGAACAAACTGGTATGACATTTAATATCCCTTTGAGTAGTGCTTGGATAGTTGACCATGATGATAAGCCAATTAGAAACATTACTGAAAAGGTGAAACGGTACGCCGGTCCTAGGAACGACTTCCATGGACAAAAGGTTTCACTGATTGATTTTTTATATTATGAACCCGAATACCTAAAGGATGAATTACCGAGAATCATTTTAATGAATGGAATAGGTATGAAAAAGGTGATTCAAACAACAGTTGGATTTACTACGGATCTTCGGCTACCTTAGTAGCTAGGTAAAATTTAAGCTCTCCCAAATTAGCGACATTATATTTCAAGATTAGGAATCTATTACCCGTTTCTTGTATAATTTGCACAGACGCACACATACTCGTCGCCTTTGTAAAGATATTCAAGTATTTTAGACTGTATAAACCCGAGATTTTAGGACTATCATCAGGACACTCAATCGAGGTTTCCTGATTTGCGAAATCCCCCATGCATGAAAGATGAAGAAGTTTACCATCCCTCTTAATCTCAATTTCCGAACCAAGGTTGGACATGTCACGACAAAGTCTTTGGAAATCCGCCGATGGTAGAGTCGTGATAGTAGACATCATAACATCAGGAACTTCTATACTATTTTCGTTAATATCCAAGAGTTTGAGTTGAAATTTAGTACTCGTCTTCTTGGATTCACTCGTAATCTCAATATCCATAAACTCCTTGGAATTAATCTCAAGTTTGATGACATCATTGTTGGTTATCGTTTTCATGAGTTTGAAGGTGTTGGAAATGTTGATACCAGCGATTATCTCTTCCTGATCACATTGATACTCCTCAAAGTTATCAGCAGCTAGGAACAGGTCAATGAGGGATGTCCTCGCCGTATCTAGGGTAACTATGTACATACCTTGTGGGCGAAAGTAGATATTTACATCGTTTAGAATATCCTTTAAAACTTCAAAAGTAGACTTAAAGGCCGAAGCCTGTATAGAAACTAATTTCATGACTATTCAAAAAACGCGTTACATCTTTAAATCTGTATAAACTTCTCCTTTATTGACATCTCTACCGATTTTATCCTCTAGTTCCTTTGTCATAGCTGGCTGAAGAGACTGACCGTAGTTATCTAGATAAAACATGTTCGGATCTCTATCATTTCCATCTATTGTTGACATTGAGGATACACCACCACCAAATCCAGCGTGTTCAATATCCTTTTTGGGTAGAAGGGAGTCAAGCCAGTTTTTTATTTCACCACCAACTAGGATCTTTCCATTCTTGGTGAGCATGGTCGGTACGCGGTTTATTTTAGTCTTATACTGGGGAGGTATACCCTGTGTGTTCACGTTATGGTAATGTATTAATTGTTTCAATTGCTGATTACCATTGATATACTGGACGATATCCATAGAGTGTTTACACCTCGGGCTATATATCAACAGAGACATCTACTAGTATATGGGGTATTTTGTAAAAAAAAATTAACGCATTATAGTAAAGATGGATTCATTCAAGATCGTCATCGGTGTTTTACTTATGTTACTCATCCTGACTATGATCAGGCGTGAAAATTTCACAGAGACCTTTGGATTCTCAGGGTACAAGAAGCCCGTTGATTATGTCAAGCTTAACGACCCCAGACCAGATCTCTCCGGTTACTCTCAGGTTGAGGGTAAAGTTGACCACGACACCATGGAGAAATTGGTTCTTCAAACAAACAAGGAGATCAACAAACGCCTTGGATTCTCCACTTACATAATCGAAACTCAGTCCGTTAAGGTGTATGAGGGTACGACTGGTCAACTCTATGAAGCCACTTTCATGGTGGTTCGCAACGATGGTTTCTCCTTCGGTTTCGCTGTCATCTCAACCTTTAGCATCAGCAACGGAAAACTTAAGTTGATTTCTCTTCGTTCTCAACCCCTCAGTGACCAGGCACCTGACAAAGTAAAGGTGTACACCAAGGGTTCTATGGGTAAAGAGTTTATCGATTACAAGCTCGTTAAGGAAAGTGCAGTCCCTAATGTTGGTGAGTTAGATTTGATAAAAAATAAATTGAGCTAATTGTAATGATCAACATCAATGACATAATACAAATTGATGATAAGAGAAAAAGAATACGAAAAGAGATCTATACAAAAATTTACGAACAATTTTCATCGAAGATTAAACAGTGTGTAGAACTTGGTCATAAACAGATATTCTTAACGGTTCCAGTAATTTTGATAGGATACCCAGTTTTTGATAGAGGGGCCGCCGCTCGTTATGTTGTTAGACAATTTCAACTTGGTGGCTTCACTGTACAACTTATAAGTGAATATGACATTTATGTCTCTTGGTCAGTACCAAAGCGGAAGAAAGAACGTGAAGAAGATGAAGAAGAGGTGGCCTTTCCAGATCTCATGAATCTTAAGAAGATGGCCAACAAGTACAGGAGAAGTGCGTAGTAAAATTTGATTTTTAAACCTACTTAATCATAAATGGACAATTTGAATGTGCTCGTCGAGGCGAAGAAGGAATATCTCGGGCAAATGTGCATTATTATGTGTCCACCTATGATTGACGTTTTCAATGATATGTATGCGGAGGCTCATACTCTCTCCAAGGGGAAGAAGCATCTCATGATGTTTCAGAAGTTACTCCAAGAGGTTCCAAACTGGTCTAACGCTATGTCTAAACAACATTCGGATAACATCGCAAACCGATGCGCTTGGTTTAGTGATCTTTTAGCGGCTGTCTTTGTTGCCTGTACAAAGATTCTCTCTGCGGTCCGCCTTAAGGCTGACAACAAGAAGATCTCCTAAAGCTACCAACAAATGAGGTTTTCATTCAAACCTGCTACAATAACATCGCCAAAGATCTCTACCGTGATCCCTACGTTTTCCATGAAGATCAGAGCATCTACCACCGAGATGAGAAGTTAACTACTCGTTTCTGTACAGCTATTGAAAACTCTGTGAAGGAGTTAATCCCAGTTCAACAGATTTTACAGACGTACATGTCCCAAGAGTCTAGAGACATAGATCTAGATGGGGATGTTCAAGATACAGAGGATCCTGACGTCTTTGATGGGGAAGGAGAACCAGAACCAGAAGGTGGTATGGAACCCGCCCCAGAGGAACTCCAGGAAATGCAGCCAGTGGGGAATCCCGAAATGGAGGAGCCAGGTGAGTTTGATAATGAATTCAAGACTGTACCAGGTGTTCAATCACCCGATCCAATGGAAGAACCAGAATCACAGCCACAGCCACAGCCACAGCCACAACCTCAGCAGGAAGATGATGTATTATTTGGAGACGCACCAGACTACCGTACAAAAAAAGTTGGTTATAATTAAATGGAACTCTCCGACTATTTACGTGACCCAGTATATGCTGGCCTAATTGCCGGTGCTACGACAGCGGGTTATATTCACCTCAAAGCATATTTGAATAATGAAGGTAAGTTAGAAATGAATCAATACACCAAACCAGCCGTACTCGTAGCAATTCTCGTATATGTAATTGTGGTGAATGGTCTTGGTCAAAAAGAGGTTATTTCTAACGATCCTTTCTAACTTAAAGATTACACCGTACTATTAAGAAAATGGCGTCCGTCACTGCGTTTAATGACATGATGGGGCAATTTCTTGTGGAATTGCACAAGACTTTTCCAGATGAAAAAAGCATTAAGAAGATGTTAACCTCGTTCGACCTTCTTAAGAGTACAAGTCCTCGTCTCCTAGTTAATGGGTTTATGGACAGTGTTAAACCCCACGCCGATAGCGTATCTGCCAAGGATGAGGACTTCATCCTCGTTCATTCCAAGGATATTGACTTTCTTAATGAAATGGATATCATCAATCTATGGAAGCGTATGAATGATGGTACCAAGGATGCTGTTTGGCAGTATCTTCAGACTTTGTACATTCTAGGAACCACTATCCAATCTGTACCCGAAGACACTCTCACCGCTATTGAGGCTATGGCCAAGGATGTGGCCGATAAGATGGCTTCAGGTGACGGTGGTGACATTAACCAGGATGCACTCATGAAGATGATGGGTTCTATGTCTGGTATGATGTCCGGTATGGGAGATATGGATTTGGGTGCTCCTAAAAAGAATGGTACTCGCCGTCTCCCCAAAAAATAAACCTCATCTATATTAAATGAAAGTTTGGTTCGAAGATCCTCAACAACTTGTCAGTAATAAAAAAATTCTAGAGTTCTGGCCTAACAGCAAACAAACACCAGAGGATAGGATCAATTCGGCGTCACGTTTTATTATTTACACCATGTGTGTTTTATTCGTGATTCGTCGGGATCCTCGTATATTCGTTCTAGGCGCAACGATGTTATCTATCATTTACGTGATGTACAAGGCGAAACTTGTCAAGGAGCCATATGGTTCCACAGACAAAGCGGATGTATGTCAGAAGCCCACCAAGGAGAATCCCCTCGGTAACGTGCTCATGACAGATTACACAGATGCCCCAAATCGTCTGGAAGCCTGCTATTATGCCACAGCCCAACCTTTAATTAAAAAATTCAGTGGTGATCAGGTTTCGTTTGATTCTGGACGTTCTCGTTCTACTTTGCCTATGTACAAGCGTAACGCTTTTGAGCGTCAGTTTGTTACTGCACCAGTGTCAAAAAATTCCAGGCGATCAGACCAAGTTTGCCGAATGGTTGTATGGTCCCAAGAATGCTCCCATGTGTAAGAGTGATTCGAAGTTTTGCAACCCTGATGCGAGGGGTGTTCAATTAGAGGCTTTTGCTGGAATTGGTTCCGATGGAGATGTCAGAGGTCTCCGAGGTGGTGGTCGCGTGAGGGGCGGTGGCGGAACGTATAGTTAGATTAATATTCTTGTGTAATAATAAATGGCGTACCAGCTTCAACCAGGTCTTTCTATTATTGAGAACAAGGGTGCTGTCCCACCCGTTAAAGCTACCGATGAAGTTTTCGTTTACCCTCAGCCCAGTCAATTAAATTACGGATCCCGTCCCAACACTATGTTGTATGGTACCGCACCTTATATGGCTGGTAAGGGTGCCCCAGCGAAATACATCGATACGAGTGACGAACTTAGACCTCAATCTACTTCTCGTTTCAACAAGCACATCGTTCAGACGTATGAGCGCAATCTTTTCCCTCTGTCCAACATGGAATGCAAGGTCCCCTCTCCGCACCATCAAATATGAACCCGCCAGCACCCGCGCCGATCTTCAAAATGGTCTTTTCCAGAAAAGATACGTTAATAAAAATGTCAGTAAGAAATAAGAATGGCTGATCCTATTTCGGTTTTAGCCGTAGCTGGTCTCGTTTATGCTGGAAGGACTTTAAGTAAGTCCAAGACTGAAAACTATAGTCCAGAGGCAAATATCACATTAGCAAATGATAGTGGGGCTGGTCCCGCTCTTCCTCCCACATTCAAAGAGAATGATTTTGTTTCCCGAGTAGAAGTCCCATCCAAGAAGGAGATGGCAAGTTTCGCGGATATTGGTCGTCAGCAACGAAGTGGTGGACAAGAATTACTTGACATGCGTGGTCGTATGTTCGATCAGGGGCGTATGAATAACCTTTCTCCAGTAGAGAAGCAACTGGTCGGCCCAGGTTTAGGTGTTGACGCCAATGTGCCAGCTGTTGGTGGGTATCAACAGATGTTTAGGGTCAATCCTATCAATGTTGGTGAGTACCGTCTTACAACTTTACCAGGACGTTCTGGTCCAGCTGCGGATGTTACCGGTGGTCGCTCTGCGAAGGTTGGTCAACTTACTCATAACAAACCCGAGACAACCTCCTACTTACCCTCTAGGTTACCTACTATGGCTGGTCGCGCTCAGGGCATGACTGGTGTCGTTCCCCGTAACGAGCATGAGAGAACTAAGAGAACCACCAACCGTTCCGAAACTGGTATGCGCAATGATGGCTTAGGGTACAATGGTGCTAAGCGTATGGTTTCGGCTCAGACGCTCGCCCAAGATCCCACGAGGTTCAAGGCTGATCGCAACGATGAGCAGTACATGTACAACAACCAACCAGCCCCAGGTATTCACAGTTTCCACGGTGCTTACGCCACTGGTGCTGCGAGCCGGGTCAGTGCTAAGACCAATGAGGAACTCGCCAAGTATGGTTTCCGCCCAGAAGATCGTAGAGGCAAGCCAAACAGGATGGGCAACGCTGGTCGTATGAATGTTCGTGAGAGAGCGCCCTCAAGCAGGGTGGTAAACTTACCGCGGTTCGCAGTGACACCTCGCGCATTGATGGACGCATGAATGCGGCTGACGGTGGATGGACCCAACAGTACCAGAGCAAGACGTTCCACCAGTTCAACCCTTACAAGGGTAATGAAAATCCCAACTCCAAGAATCTTGGTCTCGCCGCCAAGCAGTTACAAAACAACCCTCTTTCACATGCCCTCTATCGTTAGATATTTGTATCAAACTGTTGAAAACACTCATTAAAATATTGTGCCTATATTTTAATGAAGGTCCATACCCTAAGCATAGATAGTAGTCAGCGTGATTCGAGTGTATACCCAAACTCTAATAACTACGTCATTGCGTTAGAAAATCCTATATATCACGTCGAAGAGATACGACTTATGTCTGCACGCATCCCTACACCTCAATCACCTTCACCCAATTCCTTAATTTTGAGACTGTCTTCAGGTTCAGACGAACTCAATCAATCTGTGTATGTGTGGGGAGACCCCAAGATAGTGGTCAAACGGGTACACCACATTACACTGGTCATATCCTTCTCGATGGTACAACCAGTATAACATTTAACGGTTCTGATGATCCCCTCGTACACCGATTTCACTCAGGACCACAGAAGGTTATCAAAGATATAGGAATTGAATTTTTGTACATGAATAACGGCGTTCTCACAACATATGAAGTTGGTAACACCGAACACGTTCTAAAGTTTGAGATTAAGTGTTCCACGGACAAGCTTGAGGGTCTAACCAAAGTTCCATTGGATAAGTTTGCGAAAAAGGAGAAGAAAAAGGAGAAAGTAAAGAATCTGGGAAGCGAGATTCTGTACAACCAGGAAGTCTATATTTACATAGGCATTATTGCCTTCTTCGGTATTGTATTGATGTTTCTTATGAAAGGGGGATCTAAAGCCCCACCCGTTCCACCACCCACTTAGCGGGTAATGGCATAGACGGGCTGAGCAGGCTTGGATACGCGAGTAGACACGGTGGAGATCATCATGTAGACCGCGATAGAGAGGAGGGTAGTAAGCACCGCGGTGAGCGCGTACTGGGTACCACCATTCTTGGGCACCTTAATGACCTGGTTAATGATGAAACGGACGACATCCATCCAGGACATCGCCGCCGCGAAAGAGAAACCAGCAACAATCGCATTGAGAGACTGGGTCTCCAGTTCCTGGGTAACAAGGGTGACAGTTTGCATAGCCGCCTTCATCGTGAGTAGTATACTATAGGTTAGGAAAATTATTTATTCTGGTAACAATTCTTCCTTTTCAATTTTTTTATACTTGGTCTTTTAACGTTTTTTGAATTCGCAAAGAGTTGATCGTCCCCTGATATATCTCCGCTAGAGCTGCTGTCTGAATCGTTATCACCATAAACATGAAGTTTTACTCCAGAATCGTCAAAGTTCCAACCTTCAGGCTCCCATTGGCTCATTACTATTAATAGCATTTTTTAACATCTGTTCTGTCGGATTTTGTGGCACCCACGAATCCCAACGATCGTATGCCTCGTTAACTCGAATGAACTGTGGATCTACGCCTGAGTATCTCTCAAATGTGGGACACTCGTTTGAGTCTACAACCTCCATATCCTCATCATCAGAGTCATCTCGTCTTCGTATAGATCTGGGAACATAGTTCCAACAGTCTCCCAACTGCGTTCATAGCACAGTATTTCATCGCATATTCCATGTCTTCTGAGAGTAACGTGTCTCTCCCACAAGCCTTGCAATATTCGGCTGCGAGTAGGGTACCCTTTTCAAAAACAGGAGAAGAATGTTAGTCATTGTTTCAATGTACTGTTCAGCCATTCTGTCTCCAGCATCACCAAAACCACTTTGCATATTCATCTTTAGTATTTAAGAGTAAAAAGAGATTGCGCAATTCCCTCACCAACACGAAGAATATTGTGATTTACTGCGTAGACCCGAATTTGTCTGGCAAAATCTGGACACGATGTTAGACTTAGGTGAAGTATTTGCTCTTTTACGTTACTCATATTCACCTGCCCTGTTGGATAAGCCTCCTCTGGTTGTAAAGCAAAGCTATAAGAATAGAATCTCCTAATGAGTTGTGTCTTGGAGTGATGTATCGCCGCCTGGACAGCTTTCAACATAAGAACATTGCCAGTTTCTTCTGTAATAATGTCCTGACCATCAAACTTTAGAGTGAGATAATTGAGGTTCTCGTAAAGAATGCGCTTGTTGTCAGCTGTGAGAGCCGTATTATCGTAATCAAATGGTGTCACGAAGTTACCATGTGATACACCATTACCCCTAGTACCTTGTCTTTGAATCACAAAGTAGAGTTCCTTGACTGGATTTCTAAAGTCAAGATTGAACGTTCCCTCATTAATGCCTACACCCACATCAAATACATTCTGTTGTACCTGTGTTATGATGTAGTCCTTCTTCATCTTCTGCATCTTGGATCTCTCACTTTTATCTAAAAACACAACTTCTGTAGAGAGTTTGAAGTCCTTAATGTGTATGGCGGGGGTGACGTAACACGATACCATCAATATCAACCATGATTTCTTCTGGTTTTCTAAGTGTAATTTCAACCTCAACTTCTTGCTTGTTTATGGCACAGAGGGGTATAGCAAGTTCTGGGTGTTTATAGAAGTAAAATGGTAAGTCAACAAAGAAGTTTTCATCTGAACTAGCACCGAGTGTACCTGTTATGATGATACCTCTGTTAGGTATTCCACCACCCGTAACTACTTCACCCACCAGTTTATCACTCGTTCTAAGTGAATACTTTCCAATGAGTTGTTCAAGTGCTTTTTGCTTCGTTTGTGTAACGTTGTGCTCTGAATATATTTGGAGATAATCACTATAAAGCCTTTGAACTATGGTACCACCTATGATGAGATCTACATGATCAATTATGGCATGACCAACCGATTCTACGTATACAGGATTACCTGGAATTTCTGGTAGAGTCATTTTTACACTCAATGTTTTCAATAGATCACCTTGATTTTGGGGAATCTTGAACTTAATCTTTTTCCAAAATCCGCTTCATTTTCTGGATCTAAATCATCGTACTGTGTAGAAAAGTTTGCGTGCTTCTTAAAAGCTTCTACAAAATGACTGTAGTCTGGATTCCTCGTGAAATACCTGTCTTGGGATCCAGACGTTAGCATCTGTATTCTACCAGCCATTACTACTATATTCACCTAAAATTTTAAACCGGCTAATCCACTCTCAAATCTGAGGATATTGTAGTTTATGGCGTACACCCGTGTGTTATTGTAGTCTGTTGTAGTTAATGGATCAATCTCAATTGTAAACAGTTTGTGAGATATACGACTCATATTCACCTGCCCCGTTGGATAGTACATCTCGGGTTGTAAGGAGAAGGAATACATGCCAAATTTGGAACTAGTAGAAGCTTGTGGAGCGTTTATGTGATGTTTGAAAGGTTGTTCATAGGTCAGAACAGATTGTTTCTATTGAAGACAACCTCATTGTTAAACCGAAGTTCAGCATTCGTAATTGTATTATACTGATTTGGATAGTTATTTTGAACTGAATCCTCTGATTGTGATACAAATAGGAGTTCCTTTACGGGGTGTGAAAACTTCAGCATCACAGACTTTTTGTTTTCACCGGGGTTCATTTTGAACTTGGCAATCTGGAGTTGTGTAATGACATAATCAATTGGTCTAGATACCAGGAATCCCTTTTCATCATCAGTGAGATACACAAACTCTGTATCCAATGAGAACTTCTTTATAGAAGCATTAATCGTTTCTGGTGCACCAAAGTGTATAAGTTCCTTAGGGGTCTCGTTTTGATACGAATTTCTACGATTTGTTTTCTGAGGGCACACGTCGGTATAGATAGACTAGGTTTCTATAGAAATAGAATGGTAAGTCTAAAAAGTATGAGTATTCACCCGTATATGAAAGTGTGTTACCATGTCCATTTAAGAAGTACAGAGTCTGTTCAATATCGTCATTGGTACTATGAAGCTGCTGATACATGTAAATGTATTCCCCTGTAATCTTTTGTACAACTTGACCACCAATAACCAATTCAGCGTAATCTATAAGATGTGATATTATAGATTTAGTCCATACGTTGGCACTGGGATTTGGATTTGTGAGAGTAACCTTAAGGTTAAAGTTCTTGATAAGATCCTTTGTCATTAGGAACCCTACATGTGAGAAGACTACCGAAATCAATCTTTCCATCAAACTGGCTCTCTACATAGTCGAACGAAAACTTCGTATGCCTCTTGAAATTCATCAGGAAATATGAAAACTGTGGTTCACCGGTCAACCACTGATCTTGGATTCCTGATGTAGCAAGTCTTAATCGACCAGCCATTCCTACTGTATATGAGTAAAATTTTGGTAAATAAAACGGAACGCTATACTAGAATGAATCTTCAGTTGAAGAAATTCAAACCTGAGACAATCAGTGATGATCGGGTTTGTGTATTCATAGGAAAGCGTAATACAGGTAAATCAACCCTAGTTAAGGACATTATGTATCATAAGAAACATTTACCAGCGGGGATAGTGCTTTCTGGAACAGAAGAGGGAAATCATTTTATTCCGAATTCATTCCTGACCTATTCGTTTATGGTGATTACGATCGAGATGCTATAGAGAGGGTTATGGCTAGACAGAGAAAGTTGGTGGGTGGGGGAAAACGAATTGTGGAGCTTTCATGCTTTTGGATGACTGTATGTATGACTCCAAGTTTCTAAAAGATACATGTATTAGACAATGTTTCATGAATGGTCGTCACTGGAAAATCTTCTTCATGCTCACAATGCAATATGTAATGGACTTACCACCAGCACTTAGAGCCAACGTGGATTACGTGTTCATTCTCAGGGAGAATATCATTCAGAACCGAGAGAAGTTGTACAAATCCTTTTTTGGTATCTTTCCCTCGTTTGACATGTTCTGTAAGGTGATGGATGCCTGTACAGAAAATTACGAATGCCTCGTGTTAGACAATACTGTAAAGTCTAACAAGATTCAGGATTGTGTATTTTGGTACAAGGCAACTCTTCGGAAAAATTTCAGGGTTGGTAGCCCTCAACTTTGGAATATGCATAAAAAGATGTACAATCCAAAGCATGTAAATCAAATGGAACAGGACGCCAAAAAGACGACGAAGAAAACCAAGCTCACAATCACGAAAAAGAAATAGGCGCGTCACTTAACACTTCAAGAAAACATACGATTATAATAACATGTCTTCCGAACACGTGTACACTATGAATCTCTTCGACGACGGTGAAGGTATGGTACCATTACAGACCCAAGATAAACCTTCTACAGCGTTTAAACAAGAGGAAAAAAATATGGGTACAAATAAAGACACGATGGACTCTACACCCATTAATGACATTATGATGGAACCACCCGCGATGACCGAGGATCCCAGGGTACAGGGTGTTATGCCTCAAATGGTCGCTGCTCAACCTCAAGCTGCTTATCCCTCCACCCAAAAACTAAGGAGGAGGCTCCTGAGAGCAAAAATCCTCTCAATCTCACCGATGATCAGCTTACTTCTCTCGTTGTAGCTGTTTGCACTGCTATTGCTGTTAGCAAGCCCATCCAAGATCGTCTTGCGACCTCTATCCCCAAGTTCCTTAACGAACAAGGGGGTAGAAGTATGGTTGGTTTAGCGACTACTGGAGGAGTAGCCGCTCTCATCTTCTTCTTTGCGAAGAGCTACATTATCAAGGCTTAAGCCTGCATCATGTTGTTATAGATAGAGTTATCTATACCACTGAAGTACGTAAGTAAAGCACCGCCAATGAAAGCGGCAGCTAAAACACCGTTCAACTCCAAATGCTTCCTTCTATCACTCTTATGAAAATTCTTGACAGTATCCTTAGAGCGCTTCCACCATTCGTTAATAGCGAAGGTGATGATGAGCGCGAAAAGGGTCGCCATAGCAAAGAAAGAGCGATCGACTGCGAGACGGGGAATATCACCAACAATGGCACGAGCGGCGTTGGGAATAACAACGGTTAAGAAGATTAGGTTTGCGTAGTAGTTATCAGTGTGCTTAGGGACTTGTGTAACCGCGTAGAACACAATCCACGAAAAAATCGCTGCTAACATATCATTAACAGGAGTTTGCATTTATCTTATTACGAGATTTTATTTATCCTGAATGTATTGACCGCAGAATTTGGTCTTGTCTGGTAATCTAGTGTAAATTCCCTATAGATTCACATATCCCTCTCAACTCCATGAAGTTGTTCCAAAAGTTATCAGAATGTGTCCACTCGGGCACTGTACTGTGCGCAAGCTCGTGAATCAACACATGCATAATCTCATTCACTTCACCATCTATACATATGGTTATGTCCGCCCCTTTGTTCACATTGTAACCCACCGTACCCGACATCTTCCTCAGTGCTGTCAAGGGGATTGGGTCTATCAACATAGCGAATTTCTCATTGTTCGTTTTCTCAATATGTTCTCTGAGAATTTTGTACCTCTTTTTCACTTCTGTGAAATTCTCTGGTTCACGTATCATGAAAAGTATGATCAGGTTGATGACGATCAATACTAAAAAGGGTATCATCTAGTATAGGCAAAGATAAATTTACTGTACAACTCTGAGATTGGGTTACCTCGAAGACCCTCCCAAAGTTGTAATTTAAAACCAAGCTCCTCTAGATGTGTAACCAATAGGTCTTTGTACCCAACCGGTTCCGACTTGGGTCCCTCTGCGTAGTAGGGGGTATCCGTGAGGTGTACAAACAACTTCTCACCAAATCCACCATTCCCGTGATCTTTGAGTTTGAAAAAGTTTCCCATGTCATCCTGGAGTGGTGTTTTGAAAATGATCTTTTCTGAATCTGGGATGATATCAATCAAAAGTCCACCTGGTTTTACGCGTTTTCGGATTTCATGGATGGAACTGAAGAAGAGATCCTAGTCTTGAAGATGTAGTGTAACGAGAAGTTGAAACAGACAACGTCAAATTTTCGCTTTGGACAGTTGTGTATGTCACCCTCGTAAAAATTCACCCGCATGTGCATATTTTTTGCCCTAGACTTGGCTTCAACGAGAGCCGTGGGTTCCGGGTCACACATATTGATATTGGCACCACATTTGTGCCATTTTTGAAGATCTCCACCAAACCCACAACCCACATCGAGAATATGCTGACCACTCTTTGTCACACTTGAATGAGCTCTCCTCTTGGCGTCGTTGTGATTTTTACGAATCTCTTCCATAATTCATGATAGTTTCATATCTTTAATTCTCTACTTAGGGCTTAAAGTTTACAAACGTTCAAAAGGTATAATGTCTCTTGAACAAGATTATACAACCGTCCCCGGTCAGGTTTTCGCTTGCCTTTCTATTGTTGGTCCTGAGTGCCCTCAGAAGAATGATAAGTTTGGTATCAAAATCCGAGGAACTTTCGCGAACCGCGATGAGGCTGCGAACCACGCCAAGCGTCTGCAGAAGGAGGATCCCACGTTTGACATCTACGTCGTTGACATGTACAAGTGGCTCCTCATTCCACCCGACTCTTCTAAGATTGAGGATGTTCACTATACCAATGATAAGCTTGAGGAGATCATGACTGGTTACAAGGAGAATCAGGCTCAGGCTGCTCGTATGTTTAACGAACGTAAACAGGGTATGGTTGACAAGAGTGGCTTTGCCCCTGGTGATGACAACTCCACCTTTTACACGAAACCCGATGAGGCTCCCATCTCTCATCCAGCTGAGGTTCTAGAGCGTCTCAAGAAGGAGAAGCCTGACGCTAACATGGAGGATCTCGTCAAGGAGGCTGATGAGATTGTTGGCCAAGAGATGAAGGATCGTCAGAAGCAGCGCGAGGAAGCTGCCGCTTCTAGTGAGATTACGATCGAGGAATCGAAGAAACTAAGGATGAAGGCGAACCCGAGGTTTCTTCCAAGTAAATAATTTTCATAACTAATACTAAATGATTGGTACAATCGTAACAATCATTCTCGTCAGTGCTTTCTTTATTTTGTTTTTTGAGGGGATGACCCCAGAAAACAAAAAGGAGAAGAAAAAGGTTAAGGAACCTGAAGCCAGTACTACTGCTGGTTTTATTAAGGATACGTACAGGGATCCTTTATTAATCATTTCATACCTCCAAAAGTTGGTAATATAGGAAAGTTTGTTCCATTCTCAAGTGTACCTGAGGATAACTGGCTGCATGGTTTTCCCCATAAAAAATCCAAGTAAAAATACAGCAAATGCTATGATCCAAGTTGATTTATCAACATTCTTGAATAAATCAAAAGATTCCTGACCTTGATAAGGTGGTGGGGGTTGTGGATATTCAGACGGATGAAAGTAATACTCCTCAGAGTGTTTCTCATTACTTTCATCTTTCTCCTCTGGAACTTCTTGAAGAACGGGGTTATATTCAATGGGGTTACCAATATCAGTTTCCATTTTCTAATATATAAACGGTTTTTTTTAAGCACTTTCTTCCTCACTTTCACTTTCATCATCTACCACAAAGTCTTTGAGATTACCATTTTCGTCTGCGTCTTCCTCATATTCCTCTTCACTGTCTTCATCGTATAATTCATCATCTGTGTCTAATTCAGAATCTATATCAGTATCATGTTCATCCGTACCGTAATCGTCTTCTAAAACACTTTCCGTGGGCTGGAATAGAGTAGGTTTCTTTATATGTCTTCCTGAACGGGTACGAGTAACTATAACCATTTACTAGTACTCCGTATTATTGTTTAAGTAGTTTTACGAGATTATTATCGATAATCTGATGTGTTCTAGCTATATTCTTTTACCTTTACAAATTGGACACTGTTGTGTTATTTTATTACCCTTGATGATATAAGACATTACATGATCTGCGTGTTCCCCTTGATAGATTCACAGTACATTGAGGTCGTGAGGGCTACGTAGTTGTTTTTGTTTCTCTTTACACTCACAATTGTAGTGTCCAACTGGTTATCCATAAATTTCCGAACAAATCTCTGTAATAGGGTTTTATCTCAGTTTGTTTAGGTTGGGGTTTTTCAACAAATTTCTTAATTTCTGGACAATTTTGGATTTCCTCTTTTTTGGGATACAACTTATTGATTATGGAACTCGGTAATTCATGACGACGACCACAGAAATCTTTACAGAAACCATCCTTCCTTCCCCTGAGTGTTTCACAACGACAGAAACATTTCTGTATAATGAGTTTACCACTGATTATGAACCACACATGATTTGAATTATGTCCTCTTCTCAGATTTTCACAGTAGTTTGAATTCGTTGCGGCTAGGAATGTATTTTTGTGTTTGAAAACTTTAGTAATGTAAGCAGTAGATTGTCCCTCTAGATTCTTCTGAACAAAAGACTGTATCATGTATTTGAGTTCTTCATCCCGAAGTTCATCCTTAATTTCATCTTCTGTAAATGCACCCTCCCTCATAGGCATAGAAGGTGGTTTAACAAATGTAGTCTGAGGAGCATCCGTACGAACCGCAGACATCTTTAGGATTTTGACATCTGGTGTTGGTGGTACACGAATAATTGTACTCAACGGCTCTGGTGTGTACATGAAAACTGGAAGATAGGCCAATTGGTTCACTTTACCATTTTCACAACCAGAACACCCTCGTCCACCACATGCGTCGTGTTTAGCTTTCTTATACGACCATGGCATCCTAAAGCCACTTCCCTTTGTCCTTCTCTGAAGATCACCATACACAGATGAATCTATGATATCATTCCAATCATATGAACTTTTAGCCTTGGATAATGCCACGAGGACATGATCCCTCAAAGCAATCGCGGAACTTTGATCCACAACAAAGTCTGGCCAGTTGAGATGTACTCCAGTCTTGATAAAGTCACCAACAGTCTTTGGAGGTGACACAGATATGAGACAATTCTTACCACCGTGACGTTTCACCTTGTCACATATGATTTTACAAATAGACTTGATCTCCTCAATTGAGAGTGAATCTTGATCCTTGTAATCGATGTCTATGAAGAAGTTATAGGTTGGAGTCTTTTGTTCCACGACGAATAACTTTTCACTCGTACCGATAGCTTCTATGTACTTTTCATAGAATTCGTTCAATCTATCAAATGGCACAGAGAGTTTTCCTCCGTCCATGAGCACATGTGATAGATTGGATGCATTATCAAATTTTTGAGACGCACACCAACTCTTAAACATATCCATTTATTGGTCGTCATCTCTAAACCACTTCATAAATGAAACATCTTGGTATACTTTTTTTTCTGCTAAATCCTTCTTTATAACTAGAAGTTCATACACAGTTTTATCTTTGTTATCTTCTTTCCACTGAACAATTTCATCTTCACACATTCCCCTATTCTTATCGAGTAACTCTCCGATCTGGTGTAAGATGAAAGCCTTGGACTTCATTATTTTATAGAGAAGGTTTTTCTATTGTGAGAACTTATGCAAGAGTAGAACTCTGGATTTTTAATCACATTGTCCACTATCAATTTCCAACGTTTACGTGAATTGTATTCTTCTAGAGTATCAAAACTCATAAAGTCATTCTCGTCATACGTTTTCTTATACGGTTGGTGGAGTGCCTTCTTTACTGATGTTTTTTGCTTTTCTTCATAGAATCTTCGTACGAATTCATTTTGCTGAGACCTGGTGTAGTTGACAAAGAATATAAACACATTATACTCTAAATCAACCGTGGGACTCTCTTTATGTATAAACTTAAATTCGGTGTACTGTCCATTTTTTAGTGATATAACCCCTCTAGTCTCTTCTTCCAGTTCTCTAAGAGCACAACGAATCGGGTTGTAAATTTCTCTTCGTCTACATCCTCCTGTGACAAATATCCATTCCTTGAATCTCCAATCTCTCACAGTGAGGAATCTCGGTTTGCCGTCTACAAAGCTAACCGGTATTGCAATCGCCTTGTACTTTTTCATTGCTCATTCGCAAGTTATAATATGCGGATATGTTTATTCAATCAATTTTTCCTCTTCTGGGGTCATTTCCGACAAATTGTCATCCGCGTCACCATCCCCATCTATGGAATTAAGCTTTTCCATGACATCCTCTGAGAAATCTCGAAGCTCATAGAGTTCTTCACGAGTCTTATGAAGCTCGCGAAGTAGGAAAATAACACCTACAACACATACTGCTGTGGCGATCATCATGACATTTTCGTGATTAAGGGGGATCATATACTTGTCTATCCCTTTTTCTTTTTAAGTAATTACACCCATCTTAGTCCTACCTTGGGGTGAACATTCATATGGTGTCTGAGCGAATTGGACGGCTTCGTAATGCGCATTTTCACAAGATTTACTGGTCGACGGTGTCTTGGGTTGACCGATAAACGTTTCGAGTGTCCTGGATTTAGGATCGTACGTCAATACAAAAACGATGGCGAGTAGGAAAATAAGATCCCACATTTACTATTTAGTTAGAATATAAAAGGCCTCCCATACCATTCTCGATACGGAGCACATTGTAATTTACGGCATAAATATCCTTGCCGACCGACTGCTTATCATTCACGATACGAGCCGAGTCAAGTCGGGAAAAGTTGAGGGTACCAGTGGGCTGCAGCTTACCAGTCTCGAGGCAGAAAGGGTAAGTGAAGAGATTATCACCGGGGGTAGAGTTACCGTGGGAAGTGTGATAGTAGAGAGGAACCGAGGTGTAGTTAGGGTTCGCAAACTTGAAGTCGGAAACATCGGTACCGTTAATTTGGAGCTTGAGCTTGTTATCATCATTGAGGATCTCAAGAGCAGAGCTGTCCGCCGAAGTGAGATACTTGACGGGGTGGTTGAAGTTCAGCTCCTGCATCTTAGAGCCGGAAGATACAGCCTTCTGGACCTGGGTGATGAGCATGTTAAGAGGTTCAGCTGCGAACATCTCACGCTCCTGGGTATCGAGGTACGCGTAATTCGCGTAGACGTCCCATTTAGAAGCAGCGGCCGCGGCACCCCAAGTGATGCGAAGCTCCACGTCGTGATATTGGAGGGCAATGAGAGGAAGGGCAGTCTGCCAGTTCTCACAGAAAGCGAACCGGAGAGGGTAGAAACGCTCGTTGGTAGAGCCACCATAGAGATCACCGGCAACCGACTTGGAAGAGGAGGTCGCGGAGAGGTGGGTGCGATGAGGGTAGAGTAGGTAGAATCCTGTTCATCAACAAGTTGTCCACCAATTAATAATTCGACCTTGAAATTACAGTCCTCCAGTCAGCAACGGCAACCGTCGCAGTTCCTGTGTTGGGGACGAGGTAGACATAGTTGAGCATGTCACCCTTGCGCTCGAAGCGGACGGTGGACATACCACCATTTGAGACGTTGCCTTGAATGACTTGACGCTCGACAGTTTGGGAAAAATTTGTATGACGTTTGTAGGTGGACCTGAAGAAAGACACCTCGGGCTGACCGACGAGGTGCACATCCTGGGCTCCGACGGCTACGAGTTGGGCAATACCACCAGACATTTTATAATATAGTGAGAGTTTATTTTTAAGCTGGGAAGTTCATAGAACTTCACTGGTTAGATACCATACTTCGACGAATTTGAGAGATTCGTGGGAGAACGGGGTGGGACAAGTCTATACGAGACTTTTACGTGAGTGCCTGTAAAGCGATGTCCTTTCGTCTGAGATCTTCGGTGAGTGTTACAATTGTGGCACGGGCATTTGTTAATTCTTCCTCGAGACGCCAACGAGTGAGCCCACTTCCTTCATTAGTACTCTGATTCGATTCGAGAACGTCTATGGTATTTGGATGAAAGATTTTAACTTCATTATATGATTGCTCCCACAATTCTTGAACTGTGGTTGGGAGAGTGTTACTCGAATAATTCACTTTCAGATCACCGAGTTTTGGTTTGTCGTTATTTTTTAATTCACGTGAAACGTATTCCTCTGCGTTACACCATATGTTATATTCAAATCCATCATTATAATTTTAATATCCTTATGAAAATGTAAGTATTGAAACTCAAAACCGTGACCAATTTCTACGGTTCCCGTATTCGTTAATCCCATTGTTTTATGAATAGATAAGATTTTACTTTAAACACTTACGTATTCAGGCACAAAATATATCCTCTGGTTATTCCACCTGGCCCCTGTATTTTAATATTGCTACCACTATACGTGATATTTATGTAACCACTGTTATAAATCCATCCTACATTTTTATGACCATTTCCGGCGTGCATAAAACGAAACATGGCAACTTTCGATGACGTTTGATGTACCAAGAATCCAAACCCACAATCATATACACCAGTTCCTATCAAGGTACGCCAAGCACTATCGAACCCATATGTATCGAAATAAGATCGAACATAAGGTGTTGATATTCCAAGACCGGCGGTTATATAATTTTTTATTGTAAGGCTACCATTTGACGACATTGTCATATTTGGCCCGAAAGATTCTATGTCTACCCTGACGGCTAAGTTCCCCTCACATCCAACTGAGCTTCAGGACTTTCCCGATCCCGACGGCCGTGTCGCTGATGACCATGGACCGCCCGGTTCGGCCGAGGTTGTAGAGTTTCTTGACCTCCGAGGGTTCGAGGGCGACGAGTAAATTTTGGGTTTGAAAGCATTCCATTGTACCACTGTGTCCCATTATTTCGACCTATTCTAACTTCTGGATTTGAAGGTAAATTTAATGAGTTAAAAGACGAAGCGTTATCGACACTAGTGGGTGTCTTATATTCACCGTTGAGGTAAAACTTATAAGAATCTTGACCAGATCCACCATCGTATGTTACTGCTATATGGTACCACCTGTTATCGTCAATTGTTTCAACATATCGAAAACCAAATCCGTCTATATTCATCACCCAAGTAGACGTTGTAAACCACATATTTAAAAACTCGCGTGTTGTACTTACATCCTTCCCCACCGTAAATGCAGCCCTCGGAGTTGTATCTGCACCGTTGACCCAATAAGACTGTGTGTGTGCGTACGCACCGGAAGCACCATTCAGCGTTGCCTTTATATAATTGGGCCAG